>ERZ837910.1487-NODE-1487-length-32306-cov-10.171623_pt1 | contig 32306 bp, 15 predicted proteins | sample MGYA00519940_ERZ837910 | MGnify/ENA primary metagenome ERZ837910 (study PRJEB31850, sample SAMEA3708825) | human gut metagenome | biome: human gut; feature: human-associated habitat; material: faeces | place: China | collected 2014 ... | reverse complement strand
ACATCACCTACACTACGCATGATAGGAATCCAAAGAATACCTAAGATTACAATTACAACTGTTGCAACCTGGCCGATACCTACCAGTTTCTTTTCCGGAGTTTCCGGTCTGAAACGTTTGTAGAAGTCAATAGTAAACAACATGGCTGATGAATTGAACAAAGAAGCTAAAGAACTCATCAAAGCTGCAAGGATACCGCATACAACCAGACCTTTCACACCGGCCGGCAACAATTTAGCGACCAAAGTGGGGAAAGCGGCATCGGCATTTGCTGTTCCGTTAGCCAGCAACGGAAGGAATCCTTCACCACCGGCACCGATATATTTCTGATGCAATGCAAATGCGATCATACCCGGAATAAGAAACAAGAAGACAGGCAGCAGTTTCAGGTAAGCACCGAAGATGGTACCGCGACGTGCTTCCATCTCATTCTTTCCGGAAAGTACACGCTGTACGATAAACTGGTCAGTACACCAATACCAGAATCCGATAATGGCGGAACCGATCAAAGCACCCAGCCAAGGGAAGTTCGGATCATCGTTACTACGGATTAGATTAGTCATTGTATCTCCGTAATCATTTACTGTTACCGCACCGCAAACTTTCATCATTTCGTCCCAGCCACCCAGTTCTTTAAAACCAAGCACGAGGATGATCAACGAACCAAGCAGAAGGATAGGAGTCTGGAGTACAGAAGTATACAATACGGATTTCATACCCCCGAAGATTGTATAAAGTGCTGTCAGAACTACCAATCCGATTGCAGCAATCCAGAAGAAGTCGATTCCCCAAAGTTCTTTGATACCGAATACCTGTTGGAATACCAAACCACCGGCATAGACTGTTACAGCTACTTTTGTCAATACATAACTTACTAAAGAAATAACAGATAAGATCGTACGTGACTGTGGGTTATAACGTCGCTCCAAGAATTCCGGCATTGTGTATACCATGCTTCGTGTATAGAATGGAACGAACACCCATCCCAAAATCAGAATCATCCATCCTTGAATTTCCCAATGAGCCATCGCCATACCACTGGAGGCTCCGGCGCCTGCCAGTCCTATCAAGTGTTCCGAACCGATGTTTGATGCGAAGATAGAGGCTCCGATTGCGAGCCAAGTTGCGTCACGTCCGCCTAAGAAATAATCTGCCGAGTCATTTTGTTTTTGTCTGACTACCCAAACAATAATACCGATCAGCGCCAAAAAGAAGACGCCGATTACCACCCAATCTAATGCTTCCACAATAAATATGATTTATAAGTTAATATTATTTCTCTACTGAGAATTTGAAAATACATTCGCTGTTATAGGTTTGTCCCGGTTCCAAAACTACTGAAGGCCAATCAGCTTTGTTGGGACTGTCCGGATAATGTTGTGTTTCCAGACATACGGAAGCACGTTGATTGTAAACGATACCTTTCTTTCCGGTTACAGTACCGTCGAGGAAGTTTCCTGTATAAACTTGGATACCCGGTTCGTTGGTATATACTTCCAGAGTGATACCGCTTTCCGGTGAAGTCAGTTTGGCAGCTACCTGCGAAATGTCTCCCTTAGTGTTCAGTACCCAATTGTGGTCATAACCGTTTCCGTTTTTCAACTGGACGAAATCATAGTTACTGATGTCTTGCCCTACTGTTTTCGGAGTCGTGAAGTCCATCGGAGTATCTTTTACCGGGGCAATTTCACCTGTTGTCATGAAAGTGCTGTCTACCGGAGTATAGTAGTCTGCATTCACATACAGAATATTGTCGGTTGAGGCTTTCGACGGATTACCGGCCAGGTTGAAATAAGAGTGGTTGGTCATGTTGATGATCGTCTTTTTGTCGGTAGTTGCGCTATATTTAATATCGATAGCGTTGTCTTCTGTCAGTGTGTAAGTGACTTTGGCTGTTACATTACCTGGAAAATTTTCATCACCGTCGGGTGAGATACGGGTTAGTTCCAATGTCATCGGATCAATAAGATTTGCCTCATATACTTGATATTGCCATCCTTTGGGACCTCCGTGCAGACAGTGCCCGAAGTTGTTTTGTGGTAGCTGGATGGTATCACCGTCAAGAACAAAACGTCCTTGATTGATACGATTGGCATAACGTCCGATGGAAGCACCGAAGTCGCTGGGGACATTGATATAGTCGGCAATACTATCGAAGCCTAAAACTACATCCTGCATCTTTCCGTTTTTGTCCGGTACCATGATAGACACGATACGACCTCCGAAATTAGTAATGCACACTTCCATGCCTGTTTTATTCTTTAAAGTATAAAGATTGGTTTGGGCATTATTTACTTCTGTTTGAAATTTTGCCGGATCAAGACCTGATAGAGTCAGCTCGGAAACCGGCTTGTTATTGCACGCAAAGAGCATAAGTGCGGCAAATCCTGCTAGTAGAAAATGTTTTTTCATGGTTATATTTTTTATGTAAATGAGTTGATTATCTTAATTCGGGTGTAAAAGTAACACTTTGTTTCGGTGTATGCGATACACTGCTGTATGTTATACAACATAAAACGTAAAAAATGCACTTATTGTTATACCTTATTATTATATATACATAGGCGGATATAAAAAACTTATTTTTCTAATGAAGGAAAAATATTCGGTTGCGAATGTGTATCGGTCTATGTGTTATCTTTGCATGAGAAATAAGGGCGTTTTTTATGATATGATGGAAAAAATGGGGGAAAAGTCCGTTTGTCTACCTATTATCCTTTTTTGTCCACTTCGATAAATGTCGGAATATCTAATTTTGGCATTGCAAAGTAAGTGCTGTGAAGCTGAAAGACAGTGAGTGCGGCAAAGAAAAATCTGTTTAATAACAAAAATCTGTATTATGAGGACTAAAAGATGGTTGTCTGCAATGGCAACAGTAATTTTAACTTTATGTATGTGTTCATGTCAGGATTGGAATGAGCAGGATGCTCCGGCGGGAGATCAGCAAATACCTGTTTTGACAAAGGTAGGTTCCTATTCTTTCGAAAGTCTCGAAGGATTTCAGGTTGGTACATATGAGAACGGACAGAATCCGGAGATTATAAAAGACCAAGAAATTGGTAGTAAGGTACTCTATTTGAATAATGGATATATCTATGGAGAAAATCCATTGACCAATAAACGTCTTGAATCGGGGGCGTCTGCTACGATGTGGATAAAATTGGCAGGAGAAGATGTTCAGGTGCGTAACACTGATGAAGAAAGTGAAGAAACAATAGCAACTAGGACTGATGGAAAGTCTCTTTTGGCTTTTATGGATGATACAGAGAAAAGTAAATTGGTGATTACTTCAAATGCCGGACTGATTTATAATGGAGCTGTGTTGAGTGAAGGTTTTTCAGAATTAACTCCGGATATATGGCATTATGTTGCTATAAATATAGGTAAAGACGGCTATACTGTTTATCTGGATGGCGAAGAGTGGGGAACGTCCTCATTACAAACTGAGATTTACAATCAGTTAGTGGACCACTTGACCTCTGTAGCTACTCGTTTATATATCGGTTATGGATTGGAGACTCCTCCGGGTGAATTTTGGATGGAGGATTTGAAGATTTATAAAGATCTGGTCGGAAAGAATGAAATCAAACGTCCTGGAATCGGAACTACTACTATTGGGGCAACTGACTTTTCTACAGGGTTCTTGGGAGCTTTCTCAGAGGTGCTTTCTGCCGAAGGGGATGCAATATATCATTATCAATTTAAGAATTATACCAAAGGTGTTGCCAATCATCAGAATTGGATGTTGCTTATTTCCAATGGAAAGGCTATTGGGGAAGAAGGATATCAGGAATATGCTTTGGTTCGTGCGGATGCCTATGGATGGTTGTCCGGGAATTCAGAAAACACAATTCCTGACAGTGGCTATCCTCTTTCTGATGTATATGGTCAGTTCGGTAGTTGGGAGAAGTTCAGAAGTGAAATGAATGGAGCGGTTGTGGATTTGACAGTGACAAGATATGGGACTTCTATTACGATGAATGCGGTGATTATTTCACAGCAAGATAAGAAGTATACTTATTCTTGGTATCATCCTACTATTGCTGGTGAGGGTACGGTTGGTGTATTCCTTTCTGTTGATAATGCATACCTGGAGGTGGAGAATAAGGAAACTTCTGTAACTCCGTTAGAGATACAAAACGGACAGTTGGGATTTTCCGATTACTCGACAGCATTTAATACAATGTTTACGGAGCCTATTATATTAGAAGACTATACGGAAGTTGTTTATGAATTTACTAATTATACGCAAGGGCCGGGTAATGAAAAGAACTGGTATCTGGTGTTTACCAACGGAAAGACAAGAGGACAGGAGGGGTATGTAGAACACGCGATTATTCGTGCTGATAACTGGGGATGGTTGAATGGACTGTATGATGCTGAGCATACATTACTGGAGATGGATTGTGCTCCTTCATGTGATTACGATTGGAATACATTTGTCTCAGATATGAATGAAGCGAATGTGAAGATGACTGTTAAACGTCGTGCAGGCAAAATTAGTTTCTATGCTGCCATAACGACAAAGGATAATAAAAAATACTCTTACTATTGGATGTATACACTGCCTGCTGATGTAGATGTAATCAGTTCATGCTTGACAGTCGATAATTCTTATCTGGTAATGAAAAATAGTCCTGTTGCCATGTCGTTCACAGAACCGAGCACACAGTTGGGAGCAAGTGACTTTACTACGGGGTGGTGGCAAGCGTTCTCCCCGGTGATTTCTGCAACAGGAACGAATGCCTCTTTCAAGTATACATTTACAAATCATAATAGATGTTTGAAGGTTTGGGAAAATTGGGCAGTGGCGATAACCAATGGTACGGCTTTCGGAGATCCTAATTATAAAGAATATGTAGTGATTCGTGCAGATAATTTTGGATGGGTAGGTGGAAATGATCGGCTATTTGGTTTCGAGACCAATCTTCCGGATTATACTTGGGCATTGAATGGTGCAAAAGTTGTTCTGACTATTACTCGTGATAATAAGGATATTAAGTTGAATGCTGATATTACGACGGAAAGTGGAATCTCTTATTATTATAAAGGCACACTTACTGGTGTAATTACAGATGTAACGAATACGATTGGTACTTTCTTGACATTGGACAGTGCTTACCTGACTGATATCACATCGGAAGCTACAAATGGGGAAGATATTAAACCCAGCATAGTGACGGTAGGTGCTACGGATTATTCTACAGGTTGGTGGGGAGCTTTCTCGGATGTGATGACTTTGGATGGTGATGGAGAAATTCATTATAGGTTTATTAATCATACAAAGGGTGAAAATAATGCTCAAAATTGGTATTTAGTGATTTCTAATGGTATACCACTTGGAACGGAGGGATATGTAGAGTATGCAGCAATTCGTTCAGATTGGTATGGATGGTGGGGAGGAAATGGAGATAATTTGATTCAGCGTTTCGCTAATTATAATTGGGATACTTATAAGGTAGATATGCAGGGTGCGATAGTAGAGATATCATTAAAACGTCAAGGAAATATAGCATCTATGAAGGCGGATATTACTACAACTAGTGGCACAAGGTACTGGTATGTGTGTAACCTTTCAAATCTTCCGTTGGCTGGGAGAATAGGAACGTTCTTGACTGTTGAAAATTCATATCTAGATATATATACAGAGGAATCATACACTACTTCAGATGCAACTATTGGTGTAGGGAACAGTGATTGTAATATAGCTTGGTGGGGAATTCATTCTCCAATAAAAACAGCGGTAGGTGATGGATGTAGTTTTGAATATGAATTCATAAATAATCATGGAAGTAATGCAGCTACATGGAATAACTGGGTATTAGTGCTCTCTAATGGTAAATACTCCGGTGAAGTAGGCTATACTGAATATTTTGTTTTGCTTGCGAATAATACAGGATGGAAATTTGGAGAACAGTCCGCATATTTGGGATTAGAAACTAATTTGCCTACAGATGATACGTTCAATGATGTTTTGCATGGTGCAACAGTAAAATTGAAAGTAACCAGAAATGGCACATCTTTGGAAGTAGACGCTACTATTACGGCAACAAATAATGTTGCTTATTATTATAGAGGAACAATTGCGAACGTATTTCCGGATGCAACTTCTACTATTGGCACTTTCTTTACAACAGATATGACTTATCTTCAGATAAAGAGTGCAAAAGCAACTGATGGACAATAATAACTAAAAGTCTAATATATGAATAGAAAGAATAAAGTAAATTCAAAAATATCCGGGAGCATTGTTTTCCGGCTATTATTGACCTTTTGCCTTATTTCCTTTTCTTTGGGAGCATATGCTCAGAAGAAACAAGTGAAAGGTGTTGTAAAAGATCCCTTGGGGGAGACGGTGATTGGTGCCAGTGTTCTGGAAAAAGGAACGACAAATGGTACAGTGACCGATTTTGATGGTAATTTTGTGTTGGAGGTATCGCCCGATGCAATTCTACACGTCAGTTATATCGGTTATCAGACTCAGGATATTCCGGTAAAAGGAAAGGCGATGATTTCGATTACACTGAAAGAAGATACGGAAGTATTGGATGAGGTAGTCGTGGTAGGTTATGGAGCGCAGAAAAAAGAGAGTGTGGTGGGAGCTATCTCACAAGTCTCTTCAAAGGAACTGTTGAAATCACCGGCAGCTAATGTTTCTCAGGCATTGGCAGGTAAGATCTCCGGTGTGATAACTTCACAGACTTCCGGTGCACCGGGAGCTGACGATGCAGATATCTATATTCGTGGTCGGGCTTCATTTGCCGGAGACAATCAGCCGTTGATTCTGGTGGATGGCGTAGAACGTTCATTCTCTCAGATATCACCGGATGATATTGAGTCTATCTCTGTATTGAAAGACGCTTCTGCTACCGCTGTATATGGTGTACGTGGTGCCAACGGTGTTATGCTGATTACAACCAAACGCGGTAAGGAGCAAAAGCCTAAAGTAAGCCTGACAGCCAATTGGCAAATTCAGAGCCCTACGCGCAAAGATACTTATCTGGATTCTTATGATTCTGTTGTACTTTTGGAAGAAGCGCTGGCTAATGATGGAATGGCTTCACAATATTCGGCTTATGACCTGAATATGTACCGGAAATCGAGGGACGGACAGCTAACAGGACTTGACGCCATGCTTTATCCGAATGTGGACTGGTATGATACAGTACTTCGCAGTTCCGCTCCGGCACAACGCTACAATGTAAATATCCAAGGAGGAACGAAGCGTATTCGTTATTTTGCATCTGCCGAATATTACAATCAGCAAGGTTTGTTTAAGAACTTCAGTACTGACGAATATGGAAACAGTTCCAACTCCAGTTATCGTAGATACGCTTTTCGTGGAAATCTGGATTTTCTGGTAACGGACGGCTTGACTTTGTCTGTCAATTTCGGAACACGTTTTGAAGAACGTCGTACACCGAATTCCGATGAGCGTATAGATGGTAGTCACAGTGAAGTTTTCTATCAGATGAATCATACTCCGGGATGGTTGTTCCCGGTTACTTATGCAATTGGAGAAGGAGAAAATGCCCGGACATTGTATGGCGGTAATTCACAAAATCAGAATAATATAGTCGGTCGTTTGGCAGAAGCGGGTTTTACGCGTGCCACAAATACAATCAACGAAACGAATTTCATCGTTGACTATGATATGAGTTGGCTGACACAAGGATTGAAGGTCAGAGGAATGGCGTCATTTGACTACGATGCTTACTATAACCGTAAATTTACTTCTACATTCGCTACTTATGAATTGGCGGATAAGGACAATTATAATTCGTTGGCAGGTTATACGAAATTCAACGATGATACGGAATTGGGATATGCCGGAAATGATCAGACTACAACTTATAAACTCTATATGGAGGTACAGTTGAACTATGCCCGGAAGTTCGGCAAACACGATGTAACAGCAATGGCTCTTTATAATCAGAATGACTATCGTTATCAGGCAGAACTGGCAAAACGTTATCAAGGATTGGTAGGACGTGCCACTTACGGATACGATGACCGTTATCTTGCAGAAGTAAACTTCGGTTACAACGGCTCTGAGAACTTCCGTGAAAGAAAACGTTTCGGTTTCTTTCCTTCTTTCTCTTTAGGATGGCGTATTTCCAACGAAAAATTCATGCAAGGAACTTCTAAATGGTTGAATAACCTTAAACTTCGCGGTTCTTACGGTGAAGTGGGAAATGATGTCTACATGGTGAACGGCGTACAACAGCGATTTCTGTACGAGCCTGTATGGACACAGTTGGCAAATGCATATATGTTTGGTGGCAGCCGTTGGGAAACAGGTATTTACGAGAGCCAGTATCCTAACTATGATGTAACTTGGGAGCGTGCCAAGAAGTACAACGCGGGATTGGAATTCAGTTTATGGAATAATCTGTTGTCCGGTAATATCGACTATTTTTATGAGAGCCGTTCGAATATCCTGACCACTTACCAGTCGCGTCCTCAATGGGTAGGCGTGAATATGGCTGCCGGGAATCTCGGTGAAACCAAAAACTCCGGTTTCGAGTTGGAGTTGAAGCACAACAATCGCATTGGAAAGGACTTTTATTATAATGTAGGTTTCACTTTTTCACATGCCCGCAATGAGATTATCGGTATGGACGAACCGGCGTTGAAGACGGATTACCGTAAACGTGAAGGTCATGCCATCAATCAATACTTCGGTCTGATCTGTGACGGATTTGTCACTTCTGCCGATCTTGCCAATCCGGACTTTCCTCAGTCTACTTATGGGGCAGTCAAAGTGGGTGACTTAAAATATCGTGATATGAATAACGACGGTTTTATTGACGACCGTGATGAGACGTTTATCGGTTATAGCGATATTCCGGAAAATACCTATGCGCTGACATTGGGAGCACAATGGAAAGGTATCGGTTTCAGTGTAATGTTTCAGGGAGTGGATCATGTGTCACGTTTCTATGACGCTGAAGCAATGTATGCCTTTGTCGGTGGCGGTAAAGTGAAAGAGCATCACATCGGACGCTGGAATCCGGCAATGTCCGAAGAATGGAATATGACAAATGCCACTTATCCGTTGCTGCACTATGATGCGAACGGCAATCACAACCAGAGACAAAACTCTTTCTTTCTGAAAAACGGTGCTTTTCTCCGTTTGAAGAATATAGAACTGAGCTATACTTTGCCGCAGGACTGGGTGAAGAAAGCATTTATGTCGGAATGTAGGGTATTCGTAAATGCGAATAATCTGATAACTTGGGATCATCTTGATGGTCTGACAGACCCGGAAAGTAACGGATCTAACCGTTATCCGATCATGAAGACGGTGAATTTCGGCGTTAATATTCAATTTTAATTCCCTTGCCTTATGAAAATAAAGAAAACAATCTTATATATATTTCTGGCTACTGCCATAACGGGAGCTTCTTTGACTTCCTGCGAGGATATGTTCGGCGGATTTTTGGATAAACAACCCAGCAACGAGTTGTCGGAAGATGAAGTGTTCAGCTCATGGACCAATACCGAGCAGTTCCATTTTGATACATACAATTTTCTCCGTCACGGTGCGTGTCGTATCAACAGTTCGTGGATGGATGCGGCTACCGATTTGGCGCATACCAGCTATTCTTATGGAGGAACGCGTGTCAGCTTCAATATCGGAAATTACTATACCTCCGGAGCTTCCAACGAATTGACGGATACGTGGGAGACTTATTATCGGGGTATCCGCAAATGCAATATGCTGTTGGCACGCATCGATCAGGTTCCTAAGTCATCAGATGATACTCAGGAGAATTATGAGAGAGATTTACGCGTCTATAAAGCGGAAGCCCGTTTTTTCCGTGCCTATTTCCATTGGGAATTATTCCTGAGATACGGAGCGATTCCCGTTATCACGGAAGTACTCGATCCCGATGGTGATTTGATTACAGATTATAAGGAGCGTCCCACTGTGAAAGAGTTTGTTCAGGATTTCATATTGAAAGAGTTGATTGGTGGTGTGGAAGTTACGAATGGAACTTCCGGCGGCTGTATGCCCGATCTGCTTTCATTGGATGAGGTAAGAAAAGACCTTGCCAATCTAGGTGGACGTATCACTCAACCTGCCGCATTGGCGTTGGCGAGCCGTATTGAGTTGTATATGGCAAGCAAGCGTTTTGCCGGTCAGACCGATGTAACTTGGCAAAATGCGGCGGACCTTGCCAAACTCTTTATCGACAAGTTCGGTAGTGATGGTCAGAAAGACAATAAATACTCTTTGTATCGTGGTACAGGAGATGCGGATATACCGAAATTGAATTATCAGAATGCTATCCTGACTACTGCGACGGATCAGGGAAAGAACCCCGAAATAATCTTCTGGAGAAATGATGCGGTTGCCGGTTGGGCTGCTATTGCAAATGATACTCCGGTGGGAGAGGGAGGAAACGGAGGACTGTGCCCGTCTCAAAATCTGATTGATATGTACGATATGCTGGATGGTTCGTCTCCTTTTACGGAATATGACGAGACCGGTGCTCCGGTTTATGATAAGGCAACATTAAAACCTAGCGGCATTGCTGCAGGAAGCCGTTACAATGACAATAATCCTTGTAGCAGCCGTGACCCGCGTCTGAATGCGTCCATCCTTTATCATGGCTGTACTTGGGGAAGTGGCATTATTGATGTTATCAAAGGTCATCGGGACAATCCGACAGGAAATGCGAATGCTACTCCGACAGGATACTATGTCCGCAAATATATGCCGGAGAATATCTTGACGAACAATCATGCCGGTGTTGAATATAGAAATTGGATTATCTTCCGGTATGCGGAGATTCTGTTGAACTATGCGGAAGCATTGTGTGAGTCAGGTAAGGTTCCCGAAGCCTTGCAGGCTATCCAGCCTTTGCGTGACCGGGTAGGATTAAGTCTGAAATTGACAGAACGTGCTGATTTGAAGGAGCAGGAAGCTGCACTTCATTTTATCCGGAAGGAACGTACAGTGGAGTTGGCTTTTGAGGATCATCGTGCTTGGGATTTGCGTCGTTGGAATGTAGCGGAAAAAGCATTGGCGCGCGATATTTACGGTGTAGAGGTCACTCAGGAAAGAGGTCAACTGAAATATACGCGTAAGGTTGTCGGTAACCGTGTGTTTGAAGAAAAGATGTATCTCTATCCGATACCGGAAGCAGAGGTCTGGAAAACAGGCATTGAGAATAATCCGGGTTGGTAATCAATAAAAGACATAACGAATATGTATAGAATAGTAAACTATAAAAAGATACGTACAGGGTTGCATAGAATGTTGGTCATTACCCTGTTAGGCTCTCTGTCCGCCTTTGCTTGGGCACAGGAATCCGTATTGAAGGGTAGGGTAGTCGATGTGGAAGGTAATCCGATTGTGGGGGCTGTTGTCAATGTGCTTGAAGGCAGCCGTGTCGCACTGACTGATAAAGACGGATATTTCAGTCTGAAGAAGGTCGCTCCGGCTGATGAAATCTATGCCTCTTGTGTGGGCTATTTGCCAGCTACTGCCATCGCTGCTTTTGATGGTAACTTTATGATGGTGCTGAAAGATGACCTGGATGTTTATGCGCATACGGCTTCTGTGCCTTTTGGCCGCAAACCGGTGAAATTTATGACCGAAGCTGTTTCTACCGTCACAGGCGAGGAACTTCAGAAACATCCGGTCACAGTTTTGCAGAATGCGTTTACTTCTACACTCACCGGAGTTGAAACGTATGAAAAGAACTCAGAGCCGGGATGGAGTGAAACATTGTTTTATATTCGCGGTCTTCGTACTATGAACAATAACCTGGCCAATGACGGTCAGATAGCGGAGAAACCCTTGGTCATTGTCGATAATGTAGAGCGCGACTTGTCTTTTCTGGATGCTTATCCCATTGAGTCGATCACGGTATTGAAAGATGCGGCGGCCGCAGCTATTTACGGCATGAAAGGAGCGAATGGGGCTATCATCGTGACAACGAAGCGTGGGGAAGCCGGACGTACAAAGATCGATTTTACCCAAGAGGTAGGTTTTCAGACTCTTTCGGGACTTCCGGAAAGTCAGAATTCCTATAATTATGCCATGACGAAAAATCAGGCTAACTATCTGGACGGATTGGCACCTGAATTCTCTGCACATGATATCGAGATGTACCGTCGTGTGTCCAATGGAGAAAAGCTGACGGGTATGGAGCAGTACAAATACTTCAATACTAACTGGTATGATACAATGTTGAGGGATGTTGCTCCCCAATATCGAACCAACCTGCAAGTAAGCGGAGGAAACGCCCGTGCACGGTATTATGTATCCTTTTCCTATCTTCGTCAGGAAGGCATGTACGATACCGAATGGACAAATTATAATGACGGTTATAGCACACAGCACGTGTTGAACCGCTATAATCTGCGTTCCAATATCGATATTGACGTGACTAAGTTTCTGAATGTTTCCATGGATTTGGGTGGCCGTATTGATAATATCAGTCAGCCGGGTATTGATACGTATGCTTTGTTTACTTGGGGAGGCGGTGAGAACCTGCCTATCTATCCGGTGTACACACCGAACGGAAGTTTCTTTTTCCCGACAGATAGCGATGCGAAAAACGGAGCTGCCCAGATTGCCGGACGCGGAATTGAGAAAAACCGTCGTCGTAACCTTTATACAACGATTACCGCCAACGGTGATTTAGGTGCATTGGTGGAGGGGCTGAAAGCCAACCTTACTTTTAGTTTCGACTCGTACGAGACGTTCCAACAAGTACAGCGTGCCGATGTGGACGGGTTCTATTACAACTTCCGTGATGAAGTAAACAGTGTAGATGATTACTCGTACAAACGTATGCGTACATCCGTATCTCTACCTAATCCCACGACATCTCCACGTGATTATTACTACAACATAAATCTTAACGGAGGTCTCTCTTATCAGAATGTGTTCAATCGGAAACATTGGCTGGATGCTAAAGCGTTTATCCGTACTTATCAGAATGTGGTACGTGGTCAGTACTCTTCCAACCGTTATTTGTCATATAATGCACAAGCCACATACGTTTATGATAACCGTTACATCTTGTCCGGAAATCTCTCCTATATGGGGTGTGATAATTTTGCTCCGGGCGACCGTTATGGACTGTTTCCGGGTGGTTCTGCCGGATGGATTCTATCGGAAGAGCCTTGGTTCAAGAATGATGCGGTGAAGTTATTGAAGTTCCGTCTTTCTTACGGCCGGGCGGGTATGTCGAATATCTATACTACCAGTGACGGAGGAGTGCCTGCCGTACGCTATCCTTATCAAGGTGCTTATGCACAAGGAGGTGGCTATAGCTTCGGAACGGGACAAGCATACGATGAAGGTGTTTATGAATCATTGGTAGGTAACAGGAATATCAAATGGGAAATATCTGATATGGTAAACTTCGGGGTTGATTTTGATCTTTGGAATAAGAAGTTGTATGGGCAGATTGATGTGTTCAAAGAATGGCGTTCAAATATTCTCATTACCCGTTCTACTACTCCGACCGGTATGTTTGGTGTTGCCGTTCCGCAGGATTCCTATGGAAAAGCGGAAACGAAAGGTGTGGAGATTACTTTGGGACATACGAATAAGATAGGTGATTTAACTTACCATATTCAAGGTATGTTGACTTGGAACACGAATAAGATTACCGATATGGATGAAACGGCGGTGGATTATGGTTATCAACGGAAAACCGGAAATCGCATCAACCAAAGCCAGTTGTTGCAATGGGAACAGTGGGCAAGTGATCCGAGTTTGATTCCGACTTCCCATCAGGACGCCATTGATCATCCCGAAAAGTATCCGTATCATTCCGCAGGTGTGTACAAATTGGGTAATGCAGTGTTCAAGGATGTGAACGGTGACCGCATCATTGATACTTATGATAAAATGCCGATGGGGTATACTAAGATTCCGGAATTGATTCCGACTTTGAATGTAGGTTTCGAATGGAAGGGATTTGATGCGCGCGCTGTCTTTACGGCATATCTGAACCGTACGATCGGATGTCGTGAGAATATGGATAACGGATTTGGCTGGGGAGGAACTTCTACTCATGCTGTAACTTCCACATGGGGATATTATACCGATGATCCGACAGATCCGAGAAATATTAATGCAAAATATCCTCGTCTGTCCAATTCGTTCAGCAACATCGACCGTAACTATCCGTACAATGAGTCGGATATCTGGGTAGTCAATGGAGATTTTCTGTCTTTGCGCAATGTTGAGGTTGGTTATTCTCTGCCAAAACAGTGGATATCAAGGGCGAATCTGACCAAATGCCGTATTTACTTCAGCGGCTATAATCTGTGTAGCTGGAGTCATCTGCCGGACGGTTTCGATCCGGAGAACCCTACCAACTATATTTGGGCTTATCCGAAGACTAAATCGTTCACCTTTGGTATTAATGTTGGATTTTAAAACGTGTATCGTATGAAAATTAGAAAATATATATCACACATCATGACGGGGATGTTGTTGCTTTCGGGAACGGCTTGTAGTGACTTCCTCGATAAAGAATATGACGCTACCCTGACTGTGGACAAAGTGTTTAATAACGAAACATTGAGCCGTCAGTTTCTGAGTAACATTTATGCCAGTCTGCCCGACGGACTGGCTCCGTTCACGGATGCACAGTTCCTTGATGCGTCCAGAGATTGTATGACGGACAATGCGACGTCTTATTGGGGATTACACTATTATACTAAAATAGCTACCGACTCCTACACTGCCAAAGACCATCCATTGTTGGGGCAGTGGAACGTGAACTTCGCCGGTATCCGTAAGTGCAACACATTTCTGAAGAATCTGAAAGCTGAGGTTGTAGGCAACAGTGATTTGGATGGTGACGACAATCATTTGTACGACCGCTACTGTAATGAGGCTATTCTGCTTCGTGCCATTTTTCATTTCGATTTGGTATGCTGGTTTGGTGATATGTTGATAGTGGCGGAAGATGAGAACGGAGAACCGATAATATTCGATAAAGATGATTATGGGGTGATGAACCAACCCCGCAAACCGGCAGCCGATGTGTTGCAGTGGGTGGCGGATCAGTGTGATCTGGTAAAAGATGAACTCCCCTTCCGTTACAGTGATGAATCGGTGAATTGGGGGCGTGTCAACGGTGCCACTGCCTATGCGCTGAAATCGAGAGCATTGTTGTACAAAGCTTCCAAACTGAATAACCCGGAAGGAAAAACGGCTTGGTGGAAAGAAGCTGCCGATGCGGCAGTGGATTTTATGACTAGAAATACCCAACAGTCCATTCCTTATGCTTTATATGCCTCTGATGCGGCTGATAATGCATATTATGCCGGTTCCGTAGCCAATCCGGTCAACAATAATGAAATCATTCTTTCCCGATCTCTTTGGTGGACAAACCGTATCGAGCAGGTCTTTCTGCCCGTTGGGTTCACGGGAAGTTTTTCAGGAACGGGGCGTACCAATCCTACGCAGAATTTTGTAGATTGTTTTGAAATGGCAAATGGTAAACGGATCGATGAAGGTGGTTCCAGATATGATGAAGATAATCCGTATGCTAACCGTGACCCGCGTCTGGATCAGATTGTATTCCATCAAGGCTCTGTTTGGGGAAATGAAAATGACAACGAGAGTCGGCAGGTAGATGTACGTACAGTGGGCGGAGCGGATTATGCAGCGTCTCTAGGAGGAACTTGTACCGGATACTATGTCAAAAAGTTTGTGAATAATATATCTTGCCAGAATCCGATTAATTATCCTCATTCGTGGACTATCTTCCGTTATTCGGAAATACTGCTGAATGCAGCCGAAGCTTATTGTGAGATGAACGAATTGGCTAAGGCGGAAGGATATGTAAATGAAATCAGACAACGTGTCGGTATGCCCGATTATGACGGTTACGACCAAACGGAATTGCGTAAGAGAATCCGTAATGAACGTCGTATCGAGCTGAGTTTTGAAGATCATCGTATGTTCGACTTGCGTCGTTGGAGGGCTTATGACGGAGTGACTGCCGAAAATGAATTGAATAAACCCCGCTATGAACAGTTGCTCAACTTGTATGGGGTAGAAGTGAGCGGCACTTTACCGGAGCCTGTATATACTTATGGTCCTGCCCGTGCGGCACAGAATGGCGGTCAGATTGAGACACGTGTATTCAATGTCCCGAAAAACTATTACTTCCCGATACCCGATGCAGATGTGAAGATGGCACCGGCATTGGGACAGAATCCGGGATGGTCTGTAGAAAGCTCATCTAATAATTGAAAACGAATAAAAATGTGAATTCATTATGAAAAATATATTGAATATTTTAAGTTTCGTTTGTATGTTCTCATGTGGGGCGTGCAGCGATGATGATAAAGCCTTGGGAGGCAATACAGATGGCATTACCGTAGGCAATGTTACGGTTCCCGATGTCACCTATTATTCGGCGAAGTTGAAAGTGGAAATTGAGGGCTCTTCTACTTCCATTCTGAAGAAAGGGTTCTGTTATAGTACGGTTCCTACTCCCGACCTCCGGGATAATTTGTTGGAAGTGCAAGGGGAGAGCACTGCATTAGAATCCGAACTGACAGGGCTGGAAGAACAAACTACTTATTATGTACGTGCGTTTGCTACGGCATATAGTGGGGAACCTGTTTATTCGGAAGAGGCTTCTTTTACGACACAAGGTTCTACTGCTGCGGATAAGCTGGCGGATTACGTTGCTCCCGATTATGATGACGACTATACGAATATTTCATCTTGGACACAACGTTCCCGTTGGAATTTGGCAAATGTTCATGACCCTACGGTTATGAAAGCCGGTGACGGATATTATTATATGTATCAGACTGACGCTTCTTACGGAAATGCGCACGCTGCTCACGGTCACTTCCATGCCCGCCGTTCTAAAGACCTTGTCAATTGGGAATATATGGGCGCTACAATGAATGCTGCTCCTTCTTGGGTTTTGGAGAAGCTGAATGCCTATCGGGAGCAGATGGGGCTCGATCCTGTCACGCAACCGCAGTATGGTTTCTGGGCGCCTGTGGTCAGAAATATGGGAAATGGAGTTTACCGGATGTATTACAGTATTGTGATAGATAATTTTATAGCCAACGGTCGTCCTAGCGTAGAAGCTAATAAAGATGGTTCATGGGGCGAACGTGCTTTTATCGGACTGATGGAAACTCGTGATCCGGCTTCTAATGTATGGGAAGATAAGGGAATGGTGGTTTGCTCCTCCTCAGATAAGGCGATGGATGATTATTGGGGCAATAATGGCAACTATCAGAATGCTTATTTTTATTTTAATGCTATCGATCCCACTTACATTGTTGATACAGCCGGAACCCATTGGCTGATTTACGGTTCATGGCATAGCGGTATCGCAGCAGTAAAGGTAAACCCGGAAACAGGTAAGGTAGATGCTTTGGAAGGAGCGAATCCCCCTGTACCTTGGGCGTTGTCCGGACAATATACGGTAAACAACTATGGCAAGCGCATAGCTTCGAGAGCGCCGAACAACCGTTGGCAGGGTTCTGAAGGACCGGAGATTGTCAAGAGAGGGGACTATTACTATCTGTTTTTGGCTTATGGTGCTTTGGATGTGGAATATAATACGCGCGTTGTCCGTTCCAAGAATCCTGATGGTCCTTATAAGGATATCACGGGGACAGAAGTGACAAATGGTAAGGAGGCTTATCCGGTAGTGACCCATCCATACAAATTTGATAATAGTTATGGTTGGGTAGGTATTTCTCACTGCGCTATTTTTGATGATGGACAGGATAATTGGTTTTATTCTTCTCAAGGACGTTTGCCCAAAGACATTCCCGGTATAAATTCTTCCAACGCTGTGATGATGGGACACGTTCGCAGTATCCGTTGGACAACGGGCGAGAAAAATGATGCGATGAATGATTGGCCTGTCGTCATGCCGGAACGTTATGGAAATGTTCCTCAAGACTTAACGATATCAGAAGAAGAATTGATTGGTGATTGGGAATTTATGCAGTTAGATGGAAATCATAACGGTCAGCAATTCACTTCTCTGACTTTAACGTTAGGTGCGAATCATAAATTGACCACAAGTACAGGTTTTTGGAAAAATATGTCATGGGCATATGATGCATCACAACAAGTATTGTCATTGAATGATGGTAATATTCGGATTTATTTGCAGCGTGAGGTCGATTGGGAAGCAACTCCCCGTATAGCGACTGTTGTAGGTGCCGGTTATTACAAAGATTCAAGCGGCAATTGGAAAACAAACTGGATGAAGAGGCTTAAGTAAGCTCAGAAAGATATTTAGGCGCAGATTCTGCGCCTAAATTGTTTATAGACTTCCATTTTCAAATACTTTTCATACAAATTCTATCAATAATCCTCAATTAAATATTTATCTTTGTGAGATAAATAACAAATTTATATTGGAAAACAATTGAGGATATGAAGGAAATCAGATTAGAAAACTTCAGGTGCTATACCAATCAGATAATACGCTTTAGAACGGGGATTAATTTGTTGATTGGTGATAATGCAAGTGGAAAGACATCAATGCTAAAAGCTTGTAAATATGTACTTAGCGCATTCTTTTCCGGCTTCAGTGATGAAAATACAAGATGGATTAATCCGGATATAAATGATTTCTCGATACAGATTAACGATGGAGTAATTGCTCCTGAGCTACCTGTAAAAATACATTTTGTGTGTGATTCCCGACAATATGAATCATTGTCCTATAATGGAGAATGCTATAATCCCGGAGAGGGGCAAGAGTATTATACTTTACAGAAGAATAGTAAGAAAAATAGTCGGGCTTTGATAACTGGTATTACTCGATATCGGGATTATGCTAATCTGCTTCAAGAAACATATACTCGCATTGATGATAATCAAATAACGAGAATTTTTGCGTTACCTTTATTTGCTTGTTTTTCAACGGAGGATATTCATGCTACGCGTAAAATAGACGCAAATAAGTTCTTGGAATATGCTCAGAAAGCTTCTTTCGGTTATTACGAATGTTTGGATGGAAATGGTTTTTTCCCTTATTGGCAAAAACGACTGTTAATATTGCATGAGGGACAAAAGAATCTTCAGGAAATCGAAATTGTGCGTAATTCGATTAGTAAAGCTTTAGGAAGAGAAGGTTGTAATATTATCGCAGATATGCAGGTTCGTTCTATTCAAGGGAGGATCTATTATATATTTACAGATGGACGCGAAGTGGAAGCTGATTTACTGTCAGACGGTTACAAGCGTCTAGTTAATATAGTTACTGATATCGCTTTCCGATGTGCTTTACTCAATAGGGAAATATATGGTTTGAATAGTCCTGAAAGAACTTCGGGAACCGTATTGATTGATGAGGTAGATTTACATTTGCATCCTACTTTACAAGCAACCGTGCTGAAAGGTTTAAGAAATGCTTTCCCAAAGATTCAATTCATTATAACAACTCATGCCCCGATGGTAATGACTGGGGTGGAAAGTAATTCTGAAAATGTTGTATATAAGTTGGATTATTCTGAAACGCATGGTTATACTATAATGGAAACTGAAACTTTCGGTATGGATGTATCGATGATAACCAATACTATTCTAGGGCAGATTCCCAGAGATAAAGAGGTGGATAGGGAATTGGACATTTTATTCAATGATATTGATGAAGAAAATTATGCGGATGCGCGAATTAGGCTTTCTGAGATGAAAGAAAAGTTTGGAGATAATTTACCTGAATTATCAAAAGCGGAGGCAATATTGGGTTTTATGAATGAAGACGAAAATGAGGAAGATAATAAAGAATAAAGAGCCTAAAAAGTGGACTGAATATCGCTTGACCCCAGACGTTGATTATGAGTCAATACCTGAATTGCGTGAATCGTTGTTGCAGGAACAAGGATATATTTGTGCATATTGTATGCGTCGGATTCCTCATAAAGATAAAAACAGTAATGAAAATTCACGTATAGACCATATATTAAGCAGGGATAAACATCCGGATAGGAAGTTGGATTATGGTAATATGGTGATCTGTTGTCCTGGGGCAATTTCTGGAAATTTTCACTGTGACAAGTTTAAAGGCGAGGAGGATATAACTTTCTCATTATTTAATGATTCGTTTATTCCCACTCTTAAGTATTCCACTAAAACAGGAAAGATAAAATCTTCTAATCCGGATTGGGATGCTGAAATGAACAACATACTGAATCTGAATCATGAAATATTAAAGGCTAATCGATTGGAAGCGCTAAATGGAGTGATTACTTCTCTGGTTGGCAAGCAGTGGACAACCGGAGAAGTTCGGAGGAAACTGGAAGAATGGAATAATAAAGACAAGCAAGGTCGGTTCAAACCCTATTGTGGAATCGTAATATGGTATTTGAATAAAAAGTTAAAATCCATGCAGAAATAAAACTATGTTTTATTCTTCATGATTCATCAACCCGCTCGGCGTCACATTGAACTGTTTTGTGAAGCACCGTGTGAAGTACTTCGGATCATTGAATCCTACCTCGTAGGCAACTTCCGCAATATTCATATTCTTGGTTTCTCTGTTTTTCAGAATCAGCTCCCTTGCTATGTTCAGACGATAATTCCGTATGAACTGTCCGGCAGACTGGCCGATGAGGCTCTGCAACTTTTTATTCATCAGACTTTTGCTTACGCCTACCGCTTCGCAGAAATCGCTGACCTCAAAATATGAGTTTTTATAGTTCTCTTTGATAACCTCCATTACCTGGTTCAGGAATTTCTTATCGCCGGACTCCTCTTCCATATTCAGCACATCCACATCCATATCCAGCGTAAACTTACGCTGATACCGTTTCCGATTTTCCAGAATGTTCTGAATGCGTGTAAGCAACAACGTTTCGTCAAAAGGTTTCAGCAGATACTCGTCCACGCCCATACGATAACTTTCCAGTCTTGCCTCCTGTGAGGTCTTAGCCGTCAGCATGAGGAAAGGTATATGCGAAATGGCAAATGTCTCCTTTACCCGTCGCGAAAGCTCGATACCGTCCATGACAGGCATCATCAGATCACTGATAATGAAATCTACCGGATTGCTGCTGAGAATATGCAAAGCCTCTTCTCCGTTCGCGGCTTCCAGTACATGATATTGTTCGCGGAGGATGGAACGTATATAGCCCCTCATATCCGGATTATCCTCCACAATCAGAATCGTCAGAGCCTCTTTCTCTTTGGGAGTGTCGGAAGATTGCGCAGGGACCGTTTCCGCATCGTTATGATCGATAATGATTGTCTTGCCATCCGTTTCGCTTTCCTGCTGCAAGGGGAGAAGAATGCGGAACGAACAACCGGCATGACGGTTATTGAGAGCCTTTATCTCTCCGCCGTGCATCTGTACGATCCGTTTGCAGAGATAAAGTCCGATACCTGTACCTGCCTGACCGTAGACCGGATATTTTACTTGGTTCTGTGATTGGTAGAACCGATTGAAAATTCGGTTAAGATCCTCCTCCGGTATACCCGCCCCCGTATCCTTTACGCAGATATATATTTTCTTCTGTCCGTCTGCCGCAGTGAGCGCAGAGATATAAAGTGATACCGTCCCTCCGTTCGGTGTAAACTTGATGGCATTGCTCAACAGGTTCGTTATCACTTTGTGCATCGCCTCTTCGTCATACAGAATTTCCGGCGTTTCCATTCGGTAGTAACGTCTCAACACTATATTCCGTTCTCCTGCGAATACCTCGAAAGGAGTAACCAGTGAATCTATGAATTTAAGGAAATTTCCCCGTGTCTTTACAATCTCCAGTTTTCCGGATTCCACTTTCCGAAAGTCCATAAGCTGATTGACCAGGGATAATAAATATTTGGAGTTGCGTTCCACAAAATTCAACTGCTCGATTACCTGCGGATTATAACTCAACTTCAATGCACGCTCGATCGGTCCGATAATCAATGTGATCGGAGTACGGAACTCGTGAGTGATATTGGTAAAGAAAGAAATCTTATCCAATGTCAGCTCCTGCACCTTGCGCGACATACGGACAAGCTGCGCTTTCTGCCTGGTGATTTTCTCATTCTGCTGTGTCAGCATCCGGTTCTGCCGTGAAAGTTCTTCCGTCTGATTTTCCAGAAGCTGCTTTTGTTGTTCCAACTCGTGGGTACGTTCTTCCACAGTGCGATGCAGATACTCTTTCTGACGTTTCAATGTACGGATTCTCCATTGATAGAATTGCCATGTTCCTATGACGATGAGGACGATGACAGACAGGATAAACCAGACACTCTTATAGAAGTAAGGAACAATTGTTATTTTCAGCTCCGTGATGTTCGCTCCCTCACTTTCTCCGTCGGGTGTGTACTTTACCTGCAACGTATACTTTCCCGGAGGCAGATTGGTGTAGCTGGCAAAGCGGCGGTTGCCGGGCACCTGTACCCATTTATCGTCGAATCCCACCAGCCGGTAACTGTAAACCGCCGCATTGCCCGATTCAAAGTTAAGTGCGGAGAACTCCAGAGAAAAGGATTTTTCTTTCTCATGTAGCTTTAACTCCGTAGTAGTAGCAATATTCTGCGGTAAATATTCATTTCCGGGCAGTATCTCCTCATTACCTATTCTCAGACGGGTAAAGCGTACTTTGACGGGAGTTACGGGCATGGATGGACGATTGTTCTCAATGGCAACCAACCCGCCTACGCTGCCGAAATATAGCAAGTCGTGTGATGAACGGCAGGAAGCATTCCAATAAAACTGGGTATCGATCAAACCGTCATATTTCGTGTAATTGATAAAACGGTTTTCTACCGGGTGATAGCAGGATAAACCATAGTTGGTTCCTATCCATATATTTCCGTTATTGTCTTCCAATATTCCCCGCACACTGTTATTGGGCAGTCCGTGTGTCGTATTATAGGAGACGAATTTTTCTTTCCCTTCTGGGTCGATGATCCGTTTATAAATGCCGAACCCGTTACTTCCCAGCCACAAAGTGCCGTCCTTTGCTTCGTAAAAACAAGTGATTTTCTCTATCAGACGGGAGTCCGGGTCGTCCAACTTATAATTCAAATGTCTGTATTGGAATTCTCCTTCTGCCGACCGGGATTGAAGGTCGACAATATAAACTCCTTCCAGACAGCCTATCCACAACTTGCCATCCCTGTCGATGATGGAACCGATGCAGCCGTGTACATTTGCGGCAGCCTGCCCGGCTAGAGGAGAAACAAGTTCTTCCTTCGCTATGTCATAAAAATAAAGACCTTGGTTGGCGCCTATCCATACTCCGTTATTAATCGAATCGTAGGCTAGTGCGCCAATAAAGTCGACAGGAAACCCGTTGCTGGTCTGTGAGGAAATCACCTTCTGTACAGATTGTGGTGTTTTCAGGTCAAGCCAATTGATGCCACCTCCCCAGGTTCCAACCCAGAGACGGTTGTTCCGATCGGCTGTCAATGCACTGACGGAGTTATGGCTCAATCCCCCGCGTTCACGTGTATAGTGAGTGAAACGTTCGCTTCCCGGTTCCTTCCTGTTCAGTCCGCCTTCTACCGTTCCCACCCATAAAGTACCATACTTGTCCTCATAAACGGCATTTACCGGATTGCAAGAGAGACTTGACAAGTTCTCTTTATCATGCCGGTAGCTGCGTATGGACAACCGTCGGGGATTCAATAGGTTGATTCCTCCGGTTTCCGTGCCGAACCATATATGGTCTTCCTCCGCCAGTATGCAATTGATAAAATTACTGTTTAGCGAATTGGAATCGTTCCCCGGAAGATCATAGGCGATACGTTCGAAGTCATCCGTTATCGGATTGTAAATGTTGATTCCACGAAGGGTTGCCACCAGCAGTTGCTTGTCGTTAGTGATGGCCAGATCCGTCAGATAATTCTGGGAAAGGGAATAGGGATTGGTTGAATCGTGTTGATACTGTTTCACTACATTTCCGTTTTTGTTATAACGGAACAATCCCCGATCGGTGGAAATCCATACCTCGTTTTCCTTCATGAGGAAATCGGAAATATACGTTCCCGCTTCAAAAGTCAGACATTCGGCGATAGAGCCCATTGTCAATTCTCCTTGTTGGTCCAAGGATATCTTGTGTATTTTCCCATTGACTCCCATCCATATATTTCCGTCTTCATCAATATCCTGCAAAGCAATGTCGGGTCCATTCGGAACGACGGGGCTAAGTGTGGAAATCATTTTCACTTCTCCTTTTTCGTTGAACTCGATGCGGTGCAGCTCGTTGGCGCAATGCAGCCAGATACATCCTTGACTGTCTGTGATGACATGGGTGGCCGGTGATTTCAGAATCTTAAAAAGTATCCCCTGAGGATTGCGGGGAATGACAGGCTTTAGCGTAGACAAGTCAATGATATCCGTACCTCCTTCGGAGATAATCCAAAGGCGTTGGAATGCGTCTTCACACACTTTGCGGATGAAGTTACTCTTCAGCTTACAATGGGAAGTGCTCGCGTTGTAATGGACGAACTCATAACCGTCGAAACGTGAGAGCCCTCCTCCGGCAGTGGATATCCAGAGAAAACCACGACTGTCCTTATACACATCGTCGACAAAGTTATGAGGCAATCCTTCGTTCATGGTGATATAAGTGATATTGTATCGGTCGGCAAAACGTTCCTGTGCTTGTGTCCGGTTTTGACCTGTTATCCAGAGAACAGGATAGATAAAAAACAATATGAATAGGTGTTTTTTCATATAAATACGTATTAATAGGAGCAAAGTTAAAAGATTATCTCAAATCGAGAAAACAGAAGGGGGCTTCTTTTCAACAGATTGCAGTATTGTCCACCAATCGTGTTCGTATGTCCACCTGTGATTAGTGTAACGGGGCGTATTTTTGTACCATGATTGATGAACAAATACACTGATGTTATGAAAAACTTGTTTTTGCCCGTTTTTTTATTAGCAGGCAGCTTGTTCGCGAGCTGTACCACTGCTGTATTTAAACCGGCCCCTTCTGCGAATCCTTGGGATGACAACTATTTATCCGTAGCTAAGATGGAAGACTACCGCCAATGGGGAACATACAACGTGCACGATCCGTCCTGCCGCAAGCTGGGCGATTATTACTATATGTATTCTACAGACGCCATTTTCGGTGAGAACCGTCGCGAAGCTCAAGAAAAGGGAGTACCTTTGGGATACATCCAGATGCGTTGTTCCAAAGATCTGGTACATTGGGAATTTCTAGGGTGGGCTTTCCCTGAGATACCCGGAGAAGCGGTTGAATGGGTACAAACTCATGCAGGCGGACAGGGGGCCACCAATATATGGGCACCTTATATTATCCCTTATAAAGACAAATACCGTCTGTATTACTGTGTGTCTGCATTCGGACGTAAAACATCCTATATCGGCCTGGCTGAATCCGCTTCGCCCGAAGGTCCTTGGACACAGGTCGGATGTGTTGTCAGAACAGATGATTCCACTGCCATGAATGCTATTGATCCGAGTGTGATTGTTGACGATGCCACCGGCAAATGGTGGATGCACTACGGTTCCTTTTTTGGAGGGCTCTATTGTGTCGAACTGAATCCCGAAACCGGATTGACTGTAAACGAAGGTGACTTAGGGCATTTGACAGCCCGCCGCGCCCATTATCGGAAAGATAATCTGGAAGCGCCGGAGATTATCTATCATCCCGGTTTGAAGCAGTATTATCTGTTCACTTCATACGACCCTTTGATGACGACATACAATTTGCGTGTCAGCCGTTCGGAGACTGCCGAAGGTCCTTTTACCGATTATTCTGGTAAAGCAGTGAAGGATACGACCAACAATTTTCCGATACTGACAGCACCTTATCGTTTTGAAAATCATCCCGGATGGGCGGGAACGGCTCATTGCGGAGTCTTCTCCGATGGGGAAGGAAATTACTATCTGGCACATCAGGGACGCCTCTCTCCGCAGAATCAGTTGATGGTGCTGCATTTACGCCAGTTGTTCTTTACTCCGGAAGGTTGGCCGGTCGTTTCTCCCGAAAGATATGCAGGTACACCGTCACGTCGCTTCACCGAAGCCGATCTGGCAGGGGAGTGGGAGATCATACGGGTACAGGAACCGAGATATGAGCGTCAGTTGGAAGCCGGACAGATTCTATGGGGAGAAGGCGAACTGAAAGAAGAGGAGTGGAATCTTTCTTCCCGCTTCCATTTATTGAAAGACGGTACTTGCAACGGTGAAATGGTTGATGTGGAGGGAAAGTTTGTCCTAGCAAGCGGGAAGTGGTCTTTTTTGACCGAAAACCATCTGTTAATGCTTGATTTGGGTACGGAGAAGATAGAGAATCTGATTATCTTTGCAGGACACGACTGGGAGAATGAGACGGAAACCATTCTCTTTACCGGACTCGATAGTCGGGGACGTTCTGTCTGGGGAAAAAGAATAGAATAACTATATAATTTTTTATTGAAAACCATGAGAAGATACACAAATTTATTGGCTGTAGTGGCCTTATCTGCCGGAATGGCACTTCATGCGCAAACCAATGAAATGGTGATACAGACAAAGAAACTGGGAGCGGAAATCCAGCCTACCATGTACGGACTCTTTTTTGAGGACATCAACTATGCGGCCGACGGTGGCTTGTACGCCGAACTGGTGAAGAACCGTTCGTTTGAGTTTCCGCAGAATCTGATGGGATGGAAAACTTACGGTAAAGTAACTTTGATGGACGACGGTCCTTTTGAACGGAATCCGCATTATGTGCGTCTTTCCAATCCGGGACATGCCCATAAACATACCGGACTGGATAACGAAGGCTTCTTCGGTATCGGTGTCCGAAAAGGGGAGGAGTATCGTTTCTCTGTTTGGGCACGTCTGCCGCAGGGGAACGGAAAAGAAACATTGCGGATTGAATTGGTGGATACCAAGTCTATGGGTGAACATCAGGCGTTTGCCACCGCTGACTTGACAGTCGATTCGAAAGAATGGAAGAAGTACCAGCTGATCTTGAAGCCGGGTATGACCCAGCCGAAATCGACACTTCGTATTTTCCTTACTTCCAAAGGAACAGTAGACCTGGAGCATATCTCTCTCTTCCCGGTCGATACGTGGAAAGGACATGAAAACGGACTTCGCAAGGACTTGGCACAGGCTTTGGCAGATATCCATCCGGGAGTCTTCCGTTTTCCCGGTGGTTGCATTGTTGAAGGTACTGATTTGAATACCCGTTATGACTGGAAGAAATCGGTGGGTCCGGTAGAAAACCGGCCTTTGAACGAGAACCGTTGGCAGTACACTTTTACCCATCGTTTCTATCCGGATTATTATCAGAGTTACGGATTGGGATTCTATGAATACTTCCTGTTATCGGAAGAAATGGGTGCCGAACCGCTTCCTATCTTGAATTGCGGTCTTTCCTGCCAATACCAGAATAACGATCCGAAAGCGCACGTTGCCGTTTGCGATCTGGACGGTTATATTCAGGATGCACTCGATCTGATTGAGTTCGCCAATGGTGATGTGAACTCTACATGGGGAAAGGTGCGTGCCGATATGGGACATCCTGCTCCTTTCAACCTGAAATTTATCGGTATCGGTAACGAGCAATGGGGAAAAGAATATCCGGAACGTCTTGAACCGTTCATCAAGGCTATTCGTAAGGCTTATCCGGATATGAAGATTGTAGGTAGTTCCGGCCCTAATTCAGAAGGAAAAGAATTTGATTATCTGTGGCCTGAAATGAAACGCTTGAAAGCTGATTTGGTAGACGAGCATTTCTATCGTCCTGAAAGCTGGTTCTTGGCTCAAGGTGCGCGTTATGATAATTACGACCGCAAAGGCCCGAAAGTCTTTGCCGGCGAATATGCTTGTCACGGTAAAGGTAAGAAATGGAATCATTTCCACGCTGCCTTGCTCGAGGCTGCCTTTATGACCGGTTTGGAACGTAATGCCGATATTGTCCACATGGCTACATACGCTCCGCTTTTCGCTCATGTGGAAGGATGGCAATGGCGTCCGGACATGATCTGGTTCGACAATCTGAATTCCGTACGCACTGTAAGCTACTATGTGCAACAGTTGTTTGCCCATAATAAGGGGACCAATGTTCTTCCGCTTACCATGAACAAGAGAAATGTGACGGGAGCTGAAGGACAGAACGGGCTTTTCGCCAGTGCGGTGTACGACAAGAATAAAAATGAGCTTATCGTAAAAGTAGCCAATACTTCCGATACGGCTCAACCGATTTCGTTGAAATTTGAAGGCTTGAAGAAACAAGACGTATTATCTGACGGCCGTTGCATCAAGCTTCGCTCACTTGATTTGGACAAGGATAATACGCTTGAACAGCCTTTTGCCATCACTCCGAAGGAAATGCTCGTGTCTATTCAGGGCCACGTGTTTTCTGCCGAGCTGGAGCCGAACACATTCGCTGTTTATAAATTTACGAAGAAATAAAGGATAACATGATTCGTTTTAATAAAGCAAGGTTAGTTGGGGTTAGATTAGTTGTTTTATCATTTGTGCTGGCAGCCTTTACCGGGCTGTCGGCGCAGAATGATACTACGTTTGTTGCGAATGGAAACCCCATTATAAAATATAAGTATGTAGGTGATCCCGCTGCTATGGTACATGATGGGAAAGTGTATATTTATGGCGGACACGATGAGTGTCCTCCTCCCAATGAGCATTATTTAATCAATGAGTGGTGTGTCTTTTCTTCTCCCGACTTGAAGACATGGACGGAGCATCCCGTTCCTTTGAAAGCGAAAGATTTCAGTTGGGCAAAGGGGGAAGCATGGGCAAGTCAGGTCATTGAACGGGACGGTAAGTTTTACTGGTATGTGACGGTGGAACATAAGACGATTCCCGGAAAGTCAATCGGTGTGGCTGTGTCGGATTCGCCTGTCGGACCTTTCAAGGATGCTCGCGGTTCAGCTTTGATAACCAATGATATGACGACAGAATATACCAAGATTGCTTGGGATGATATTGATCCTACTGTTTTCATTGATGATGACGGACAGGCATATCTATGTTGGGGGAATACGCAGTGTTATTATGCGCGACTGAAAAATAACATGATCGAGCTTGACGGTCCGATTATGCCTATTGATCTGCCCCGTTATACGGAAGCTCCCTGGATACATAAGCGCGGGGATTGGTATTACCTCTCATACGCTTCCGAATTTCCAGAAAAGATGTGTTATGCGATGAGCCGCAATATCAACGGACCTTGGGAATATAAAGGTCTCCTGAATGAACTTGCCGGTAACTGTAATACCAACCACCAGGCTATCATCGAATTCAAAGGAGACTGGTACATGGTTTACCACAACGGTGCTATCAATCCTTTCGGTGGCAGTTTCCGCCGTTCTGTCTGTATCGATCGCTTGTTTTACAATGAAGACGGTACAATCAAAAGGATGCAGATGACAACGGAAGGGGTGCAGTAAAAAATATAATACTTATTGCCATATAGTTATAAGTTAGGGTGTTTTATAACAATTTCTCGGGATGTGTTAATTCTTCTACCAATTCATATACTGTAGTGCAAGGCTTATGCGATGCATAGTCTGTTCCGGAAAAGGATTCTCTTAGACGTTGGGCATATTTTATAGCTAATGATTCGTTACCTATACGCTGCAATATGTCAAATGTTTCTGGGGATTTCTTTTTATATCGATAACTTGTGTCATTCGTCTTATTTTGGACTTCTCTTTCTATTTTTTCAATATATTGAGCCCGAGATATGCCGGTATCCAAATATTGAAAGTGTAGATAATACCATAGTTCGAAGGATTCATTAGACCATGCACAAAGAATATGATTTTTGTGTGCAAGTCTTATTGCATCATTGAAATCGTTGAAATCATCTTTGTCAAAAACAGCCCATACTCGGTCAAACTCTTTATTTGATTTGTTGCGGATAGCCATAGTCTCTTTGATCAGACTAACTGTTCCCTGTCCCTTTCCTTCGATTGTTACTTCACGAATATCTGAATAACGGTCTTTTATCAAGGCCTTGAAATAGTTCGGCTCAGTTCTTTCACCTTCGCATACGATCAGGAAACTGACAGATACATTACGTACTGCTATTTTTCTTCTTTTATCTAACTTCGCCTGTCTCTGTGCTTTTTTAATTTCCTCAAACCGATGTTTCGGCAGTAATTTACTCATAGTATGTCAATCTTTAATATAGGGGATTGCTCCGTAACGTCCGTTAATATAATCTTTCTCAAAGCTCCGGTCTTTCCTTATTTTATTTCCTTCCGGCTCTCTGAATTCTGCTAATGAATAGAGATCGGTAGCTTCTGAATGATCTTTTTCAGTAAACCAAATCTGATCTCTACGGAATGTTTTTACATTCAATAAATTAGTGTCGTGAGTCGCAAAAATCAGTTGAGCTCCCTTAGGATTCGTCTTCGGGTTATTGAAAAGTTTAATTATATGTTGGGTTAGCAACGGATGAAGCTTGGAATCAAGTTCATCCACAATTAACGGATAACCAAAATCCAATTGACCGATAACTAAAGCCGCTAAGTCAAATAATTTATTAGTTCCTGATGACTCATGTTCTTTCATCGAAAAACGGGTTTCTCCGATAATTTCTCCTTCATCATTGTATAAATGATGTATCGTGTATGCTTTGATCTCCTCAGCTAGTTTCTCATCTTTAGGAATTTCAAACTTGGTAAATCCTACATTCATTGAATTTAGAAAACCTTGTACTTTTTGTTGAAATTCGAGACTAAATGTTGCTTGGGTACATAATTTATTTGTAAAGGTAGACAAAGACTCATGATTAATGCCTGATATTATTGCAATACTATTGATTGCGGAAATAATGTTACCGGCTATTTCACCGTTGAATGAATCGACAGTTGATAAAAACAATCCGTTATCACGCACCTTTTCTTCCAATCCTACTCCTTCACTGTATTCATCTCCTATTCCTATTCCTTCTTCTATCCGGCCGAATAGGCATATTTCTTTTTTGTTTTTCCCTTTCTTTACATATAACCATTCTTCATATACTTTTTGGTTATCTGCGGTGAAACCATACGTGTATATTTGTTTGTTTATAAGCAGTTCAATTTCAAAATATGAAGGTTCCTGCACAGTATGTGGATTTAATAGAAAGGGGGTGATATTTAATTTGTCAGTAGAGTTCAACTTGGAAGATGTACTGATCATTTCTCTGAATTTTCCAATCGCTTTCAATAAATTACTTTTTCCACTGGAGTTGGCTCCATAAATAACGGCCGATGGAAGCAATTTATAACCGTCTCTTTCTATAATCGATTCATTCAATTCTTTAATAGCGGTAGCTTCCATGCTCAAAACTTTTTTGTCTCTGAACGAACGATAGTTACCTACTGTAAAATTGATTATCATATTGCTTTATATTAAATTATCTATTCTATAGAACATGGCAAAGATACGAATAGTTTTATATATTCTTCCAAAAATGAGAAATTTTCTCGTTTTTGGAATGATGTGGCAGTCATAAATGATTTTGGTATATAAAAGGGCGACTCTCCATTACGGAAAGCCGCCCTACTTAATTATCTGATACAACCGGATGGTCTTTTATTCCAATCTGCGAGAACCGTCACCGATTACTACATCATACACTTTCGGGCTTCTGCCGAATTTAGCTTTGAACGCAGCTTTGGTCTTTTCAACGAAGTTGTCATACAATTCGTTCTTGACAAGGTTGATTGTACAACCACCGAAACCGCCACCCATAACGCGTGAGCCGGTTACGCCGTATTCTTTAGCGCAGTCGTTCAGGAAGTCGAGTTCTTCGCAGCTTACTTCGTACAGCTTGCTCATGCCGTGATGAGTTTCGTACATCTTCTTACCTACGGTTTCGTAATCATCTTTTTCCAAAGCATCGCAAACGTCCAATACACGTTGGATTTCTTCGATTACGTATTCTGCACGCATATAGTCTTCGGCACTGATTTCAGCTTTAGCTTCTTCCAACATCTCCATCGTACAGTCACGCAGGAATTCTACGTGCGGATGTTTCTTCTGGATAGCGGCAACGGCAGCTTCACAACTTTGGCGGCGCTTGTTGTAAGCGGAAGAAGCCAATTCGTGCTTGACAACTGAATCCATCAACACCAGACGGTAACCTTCCGGATGGAACGGGAAATACTGATATTCCAATGAACGGCAATCCAGACGGATCAAGCTGCCGGCTTTACCGAATACGGAAGCGAATTGGTCCATGATACCGCAGTTCACACCACAATAATTATGCTCTGTAGCCTGACCTACCTTAGCCAGTTCAAATTTATCTATCTTGTTGTCACCGAACAATTCGTTCAATGCGAAAGCGTATGTACTTTCCAAAGCGGCAGAAGAAGACATACCTGCACCCAGAGGCACATC
>ERZ837910.1486-NODE-1486-length-32314-cov-3.769894_pt1 | contig 32314 bp, 51 predicted proteins | sample MGYA00519940_ERZ837910 | MGnify/ENA primary metagenome ERZ837910 (study PRJEB31850, sample SAMEA3708825) | human gut metagenome | biome: human gut; feature: human-associated habitat; material: faeces | place: China | collected 2014 ... | reverse complement strand
AAGCCTACACGTATTTTCATATCGTTCTTCTTTTAATGCTAATTTTAATTTCTTTTTACCGGTAGGGTTTAGTCGTTCCCCACAAACTACAACATGATGCCCAAATTCAACAGTTTTCGTTCCGCTAGAAACCCGAGTGGCTCGTTTTGGGGTAATTTTCTTACGAACAGGTAAATTATTTTTTAGTGAAGCGATAAAGTCGGGTGTTGTACCACAACATCCACCGATAATTGCTACCCCATTTGTTACGTGTTTTAAGTTTTCTTGAACAAACGTTTCTTTATCCATATTGTAACAGGTTTTACCTTCAACAAGGCAAGGAAGGCCAGCATTTGGCTGGAGCAGTACAGGGATTGTAGCTGCGGCTAAGATTTGGTCAATGATGGGGGTTAATTCAATTGGTCCTAATGAACAATTTACGCCTAAAACATCAACATTTAACCCTTCTAAGACATTGACCATAGTTAAAGGATCACAGCCAGAAAGTGTTCGCAGATTACTTTCATATGTCATGGTAACAAATACAGGAAGATCACTATTTTCTTTAACAGCTAAAATTCCAGCTTTTACTTCATAAATATCAGTCATTGTTTCTAATAATACAGCATCAACTTTATCTTTAGCGATAATAACTTGTTTTTTAATAATTTCATATGCCTCATCAAAAGTTAGAGTACCCATTGGTTCAAGAAGCTGACCAATGGGACCAATATCTAAAACAATATAACTATCGTTTTGACGGTCAGCTGTCTTACGAGCAATAGTCGCATTATCAATTGCAGCATTGATTATTTCTTCATAAGAATATGGAGCCTCTGCCATTTTTAGAGGATTTGCCCCAAAAGTATTAGTCGTAATAAAATCAGCACCAGCATTTAAATAATTTAAGTGAATTGTTTGAATTAGTTTGGGGTCAGTAATATTTAAACATTCTGGAATATCACCAGCTTTAAGTCCAGCATCTTGAAGTTGCGTCCCCATCGCACCATCAAAAACCAAAATATCATTTTTTAATCTTTCTTGTAACATCTTTGTCCTCTTTTCCGATACATACAATTTTCTTTATTAACACATGAAAAGCAATGTTTAGTCAATTTTTCATCTCCAAGACCAATTAGTCCGATCATTGATTTTTGCGGTAGCAGCAGATTACTTTCTTGAACAGTCAAACCAATATGTTTGCTGCAATTTAATGCGTTAGCAAGATTTTTGTTTAATTCGAGTGGAACATTACCATATCCCGGACAAAAACGGAAGGTCCGTTTACCAAAATTTTGCTTTGCTTCATATTCATCACATTTAATTTCAATATAACTACTAGCTAAGGCATCCATCACAGTCATTTTCGTTAAATTTATTTTTGAATAATAACGTAACTGTTGATCTAGCTGTAACCCCAAAGTACAGGCAATTATAACGATTCTATCGCAACTGTCAAATAAATCAATTAAATCGGGATAGTTAATCGTTAAGTTTAATTCTTTTATAGTTAAGGGATGATGAGTTAAGGTGTATATTTGATACATGAATTTGGGTGTTACTTGTTCTAATTCTTTAAGACATTCATTTAAAAGAATTTCAGTATTAGAATCTACTTGATTATCTAAATAGCCCAAATATTTTAAAGCATTTTCTTTAATCATTTTTAAACTCAGCTAAAATATTACTAGTTCGTTTTAAAATTTCATGTACAGTCTCCGGTTTATTCATTGTATAAAGATGAATTCCATCTACTCCATTAGTGATCAAATCAATAATTTGATTTGTCGCATAGTTCATCCCAACTTCTTTCATTGCTTGAGGATTGCTTTTGAAACGCTCAATTGAGGCTGATAAATTATAAGGAATATTACAACCACTTAATTTAGCAATATTTAATAACGACTTTGAATTTGTTGCAGGCATTATTCCTGCAATAATCGGAACATTGATTCCTCTAATTCGAGCTTCTCTAACCAAACGATAATAATAGTTGTTATCAAAGAAAATTTGTGTAATTAAATATTCTGCTCCAGCATCAACCTTTTTCTTTAAAGCGATTAAATCTTCTTCCAATGACGCTGCTTCTTGGTGTACCTCGGGATAACATGCACCACTTAAACAAAAAGTATCAGGATAATTTTTACTAATAAAATCATTTAATTCACTAGCATATTTATAATAGTGCGGAGCCTTCATCGGATCGTATCCTCTTGGATAATCTCCACGTAAAGCTAAGACATTTTCAATATTGTTAGCTTTTAATGAATCTAGAACGCGAATTAACTGTTCTGGTGTCGCATCAATACAACTTAAATGTGCAACTGCTTCAATACTATATTCGTTTTTGATTTTAGATGCAATTTCTACCGTGTTTTCAGTTGTTGACCCCCCAGCCCCATATGTAACTGAAATAAAGTCAGGTTTAAGTTTTGCTAATTCATCAATTGTTTGATAGATTGAGCTTATATCCCCATCGTGATTTTTAGGGGGAAAGATTTCAAACGACAAAGTTGGTCGCCGGTGTAATAAATCAATAATTTTCATGTGTAGTCTCTCCTTAAATAAATTACGTTAATTATAAGAAAAACAAGAGGTCTAGTCAACTAAAACCCCTTGTTACTCACTTTCAATATAATAGTTATCAATGATTCCTTGAACGATATTTGTTAATTGATTAGATAATGATGATAAAGCCATGATGCTAATCAACCTTTGGTTATCATTATCAATATCTAAATTAAAATTTTCAACTGTTTTCAATACTAATGGTTTTAATTGATCGCTTTGAAACTTTTTTATTTCAATAAATTGATCATAAATATTTTCTAACGATTCATCATTAGCATAAACAGGAGCCAAAACTTGTTTTATCTCTTGAATAGTAATCGTGTTTTTCAAGTTATAAACAAGAAGCATTCCAATGATTTGCTCTTTTGTATATTTCTTTCCTTTTACTGGTTTAATTACTCCGGCTTTAGAATAATTGTTGATCATTGTTTTGGTAAGTAATTTATCATCAACAAAGCGTTTATTGTCTTGAAGATGGTCATCAAACAAAGTCATAATCTGATCCATATATAGATCTAATGATGGAATATCTTTTGTGGTTAAATCGCTTTTATTTACAACTTTATCAATTATTTCTGATAATTCTAATTGATTCATAAAATCACCTCATGGATATTTTATAATATTTGAGTTAATGTTTCAAGATATGGTTGACATATCTTACAATAATGATATCATAAATACATAATATAGTTATTAAAACTACTTAAGGAGGTTGAGATATGAGATTTTTTAAAAAAGCGATGGATCCAGTTAGTAGTGAAACGCATTTTATTGGTGCTGTTTTATCATTGGCAACACTAGTTATGATGATGATTATTGCTATTATTGAAGGGTCAGATCACTTAACTATAATTGGAATTATTGTTTTTGGACTATCGTCAATTGCCTTGTATAGTGCCAGTTGTCTTTATCACTATTATAACGCGAATGAAGATAATAAAATTAAGCTGATTTTACGAAAACTAGATCATTCGATGATTTATGTACTGATTGCTGGTACGTATACTCCTATTTGTTTGTCATATTTAGAGTATCCGCATAGTATTTATTTTTTGGCAGTAATATGGGCAATTGCTTGTGTTGGTATTATCATTAAATTATTTTGGATGAATGCACCGAGATTTATTTCTACTATTTTTTATTTATTAATGGGATGGGCACTGATTTTTGATTTACCCGCATTTAGTAAGGTTCCGCTTGGTTGCTTGGGATTAATTGCCTGTGGTGGCATTAGTTATACAATTGGGGCAATCGTCTATATTGTGAAGAAGCCAAATTGGTTTAAAACATTTGGTTTTCACGAATTGTTCCATATATTTGTAATGATTGGCTCTGCTTTTCATTTTTTGGCAGTCATCATTTATATTTTATTGTAAAGGACAAATTTAATTTGTTCTTTTTTTATAAAGTGACATCTAGTATTTACAGTGGTAGAATTAGAGTGATATAACAAGGGGATTAGGAGCAGTAAAAGTTTAAAATAATGATCATTATTTTAAAGGGAGGAGAAATGAAATGGTGAATTGTAGGATTGAATCAATGTATTTATGTGTCAATGATATGGATAGGGCAGTTAGTTTTTATGAACAGTTTTTTGAACAAAGAGTGACAAAAAAAGATGAAATATATAGTATTTTTGATATTAATGGTTTCCGTCTTGGTTTATTTGCTTATAAAAAAATGAATGAAGAACATATATTTGGCAGTAATTGTTTACCTAGTATTGAGTTTCTTAATAAAGAAGTTTTAAAAGCAAAAATCAGCTCTTATAAATTATGTTTTCCATTAACTCCAATAGGTACTAATTGGGTTGTAGAAATAATTGATTCTGAAGGTAATCATATTGAATTGACTGCGCCAATAGAAATAGTAAAAGAAAGCTAGATGAATAATTATTTCATTGAAGCGTTAAAAGTAATTGAAACCAGTATTGATAATTGTAGTAAGATGCAATCTGAATTTAGGATTGAAACAGCTCAAGTAACATTATTAAAAATATAATTCAAACTTTAGAAATTACTAAAATGTTAATAATGAAAAGAAATGTCAATGATAAATATATAAAAGAAGATTTACAAGTAGCTTTGGCACCAATCACATTAATCATTATCAAGAGTAGTAAGTGACCTATTAAGTTTCAGGAATACACGTTTTAAAAACTTAATCAAAGTCGTTAATATTGCTAAAACTGCTATCATCAATGAAACAGTAATTTTAAGCTGAGAAGTTTATTAATTTTTTACTAAATGAGCAGTGGTGCTTTTTCTTGTGGTTAGTTTTAGATTATTGTATAATGTCGGTGGGTGATAAAAATAATGAATTTAACAAAAAAAAATAAAATATTATATTTAGTTACATTGATATTAGTAGTTGGTGGTGACTTGTTTACAAAACATTTAGTATCATCATCAATGTTATTAGGACAGTCTCATGAAATCATAAATAATTTCTTTTATTTTACCTATGCTCATAACACTGGAGTTGCCTGGGGGATGTTTGCTGGTAAATTAGGGTTATTTATTGTTGTTGCTATTATTGCAGCAGTTGTGATGATCGTATTTTTTAGAAAGACAAAAAGTGAGGAAGTGTTGACACGTTTTGGTCTAGTGTTGACTTTTGGAGGAATGATTGGAAACTTAGTTGATCGAATCTTTTTAGGATATGTCCGAGATTTTATCGATGTAATTATTTTCAATTATAATTTCCCAATTTTTAATATTGCAGATATGGCAGTTGTGATTGGAGTAGCATTGATAATTGTTGAGATTGTTTTTGAGGAGTACATTCATGGAAAAAATTAATTTAATAATTGAAGAGGATAATAATTTACGGCTTGATAAAGTTATTGCGATGCAGTTACAGGAGTTATCACGGACGCAGATCCAAGATATGATCAATCAGGGATTAGTGCTGGTTAATCAAAAAAAGGAAAAAGCAAGTTATAAAACAAAATTAAATGATGAAATTGAAATCACAATTTTAGATAATGTGGATTTGGATATCGAACCGGAAGATATTTCTTTAAAAATTGTTTATGAAGATGAGGATGTAATTGTAGTTGATAAGCCAACAGGAATGATCGTTCATCCATCGGCTGGAATAATGCACGGAACATTGGTAAATGCATTATTATTTCATTGTAAAGATCTTTCAGGAATCAATGGTGTTAACCGGCCGGGAATCGTTCATCGAATTGATAAGGAAACAAGTGGTCTCTTGATGGTCGCTAAAAATGATAATGCACATCGTTTACTATCAAAACAATTAAAGGATCATACTGTTGTTCGTCGATATGTAGCATTAGTGCATGGACTTATTCCTCATGAACATGGGAAAGTCGATGCTCCAATTGGGCGTAATCCTAAAGATCGTCAAAGTATGGCAGTGACACGGACAAACAGTAAAGAAGCAGTTACTAATTTTACAGTATTAAAGCGCTATAATGCTATGAGTTTGATTGAGTGTCGATTAGAAACAGGGAGGACACATCAAATTAGAGTACATATGAGTTATATTGGCTATCCGGTTTATGGAGATCCTAAATATGGGTATCGTAAGGATGATTTTAGTCACGGACAGTTTTTACATGCAAAAAAACTTGGTTTTATTCATCCAACCACACAAAAATATATGGAATTTGAAAGCCCATTACCTGATTATTTCCAAGCTAAATTAGATGAGTTACAGGAGGAATTGAAAGATGAGTAAAGTAATTAATTGGACCCAATATTTTATGGGAGTTGCTAAATTATCAGCTTTTCGTTCAAAGGATCCAAATACCCAAGTAGGTGCTTGTATTGTAAATGAAGCAAATAAAATTGTTGGGGTGGGGTATAATGGTTTACCATGGGGATGTGAAGATAATGAATTTCCATGGGAAGTGCGTGAAGGTGATTTGTATGAGACCAAATATCCTTATGTCGTTCATGCTGAATTAAATGCAATTTTAAATAGTACAGGACAATTAAAAGGTTGTCGTATTTATGTTTCATTATTTCCTTGTCACGAGTGTGTAAAGGCGATTATTCAAAGTGGTATTAGTGAAATTGTTTATGAAGATGATAAATATAAAGGGACTGACAGCGATCGTGCGGCTAAAAGGATGTTAGATGCAGCAGGTGTAAAATATACTAAAGTTGAGCCTTTTGTGATTGAAGTTAAATAAGGTTGTCGTTTTGACAACCTTTTTGTATATTTATTTTAAAAAAATGAATAATAAAAAAGGATAACCATGTTATCCTAGATCAAATCTTTAATGCGTTTAAAGTTAGTCATGTTTGTTTTGGTAACTTTATTAAGCATCTTAGCGCCATATTTGTTAGCTACTTCAATAGCAATGGCATCAACGCTATTACTATTCCCGCGCGGTAACTTCATTTTAAGACTTCGTGACATGTTACTAAAATATTGTAAATATGCATATTTTGATAAAATCATTGAACATATAATTGCTAAATATTTTTCTTCGCCTTTTTGGACAAAGGTTAGATCTTTAACAACGATCACTTCACTTTTTAAATAGTTATAATACGTTTTGGGAGAAACAAACTGATTGACTAGTTTGTTTTTAATTGGCATACTTACTTTTTGCATTACATTAGTAACAGCTTGGTTATAAAGTTTTGCCTTAATATTAGCTAGGTTATTTCCAGCTTTGGCCATTGCATTATAATGAGAGTTATCAAGGATTAATAAGCTATATATAAGACGATCTTTAATCTCTTTAGCAACCCGAACAAGTTCTTTGTTGTCCATGTCTTTAGGGTCGCGAACACCGATACTGACTAACCAGTCAAAATCGCGCTCATCTACATAACAGGCAACAACGCATAATGGTCCAAAGAAATCTCCAGATCCAGTCTCGTCACATCCAATATGACTAATATTAGTATATTTACTAGCGTCGTTTAAGGCACTGCTACTGTCGGCCATACTAGAGTCGCTAAAAGCTACAAGTTTATCGTAAGCATGCATATTAATAATGTTGATTCTTTTTGAACTATTATTTCTAACTACATTCATGTTCATTACTTGTCCTCCTAGTCCTACTAAATTAGTATATCATATTTCTAATCTTTTTGACAGTACAAATTTGTTTTGATACAATGTATATTAAAAGAAATTGAGGTGTTTTAATGAATTTTGCACTAAATTCCATGGCAATCGACACAGTTATTGTTTTTATTCTATTGCTAATGTTGATTTTTGGCTATTTTAAAGGTTTTGTATATCGAGTATATGATTTGATGGCAACAGTAGTATCGTTGCTTGCAGCACTATATGCTTCTTCACCGCTTTCAGCAATATATCAAATATATAAAGTTGAAGGGATTGGGGAAATTGTTGGTAAGACAATAAATCGATTTATTATATTTATTATTTTATTTATTGCTTTAAAAGTTATTTTATTAATTATTGGTAAATTTATTAAACCAATATTAAAAAATATAATCTATACAATTAGTATTTTTGAGCATCTTGATCATCTTTTAGGAGCGTTAGTTAGCTTAATTGAAGGAACGATCATTATTTATTTAGCTTTAATTTTTGTAATTACACCAATTATTCCAGGAGGAAAAGAGAATGTTGAGAAAACAGTTGTAGCAAGCAAAATTTTAGAGCTTGTACCTTCAGTTACTGAAGAAATGAAAGCATTATCAGACGGGTTTGATGTTTTTACTAATATTATTAATGATGGGATAAATTATGATAGTTTTGATGCCCGAAACGTTGCTGCGCTTGCTGCTTCATTGAACAGTGCTTATAAACATGGTTTAATTAATCAGGAAGACCTTGAATCAGCGTTAATAAAATATTATGATGAAATCGATCGGGTTAATGAGCCTATTTCGTTAAATCAAGATCAATATAATGAGGTTGTTGATGTATTATCAAAATTAGATTCAGCTAAATTTGATCAAACAAAAATTTTAAATAAGATAATAGTGAGTGAATAGAATGAAAAATATATATGATACATTAGAATTTAATCAAATTAAAAATAAAATCAGTACTTATTGTGTTAGTTCATTAGGGAAAACAAGGATAGCTGAGTTAATGCCGTTAAAAGATACTGATGATTTGAAGCTGGAACAAAAATATTTAGATCAAGCAATGAAACTGATTTTTAAATACGGGAAAATGCCAATCGGTCATTTTATTGATATTGAACCGTTATTATTAAAAACAACAAAAGATGGTACTTTATTCGGTGAAGATTTTGTCCAAATTGTTTATTTGTTGAATAATGTCAAAGAAGTACAAAGCTATTTGAGCGAAAAAGAATTGGTAGACAATGAGCTGTTGCAATTATGCAATGCGCTAGTTTTACCTAAACAATTATTAGCTGATATTAATCGCTGTATTGATAGTAGTGGAAATGTTTTAGATGGTGCTAGTTCGGAATTAAGACGAATTAGACGCCAAATTTTATCAATTGAATCTAATATTAGAACAAAAATTGATCAAGTAAAAGTTGCTAATAAAGATTATTTAAGTCAAGAAGCTATTTCTTCAAGAAATAATCATCTGGTTTTGCCTGTCAAAGCCGGCAATAAAAATTTAATTAAAGGAATTGTCCATGCAGTTTCATCAAGCGGACAAACAATGTTTATTGAACCTGATATAATTGTTCAAATGAATAATCAGCTAGTTCATGCTAAAGATGATGAACGACGTGAAGTAAATCGAATCTTAACCGTACTTTCGAATAATGTAAAAGACCATTATGATGTTCTACATGAAGACCAAGAACTAATGATTGATATTGATGTTATTTTCGCAAAGGCTGCTTATGGAGTCAAAATAGATGGAATAGTTCCAGAAGTGGCTGAAGACTACCAGCATTTTAGCTTGATTAGAGCGAGACATCCTTTAATTGAGCCACATGATGTTGTAGCTAATGATATAGTGTTAAATGCACCAAAGAGAATGTTATTGATTAGTGGATCGAATACAGGAGGGAAAACAGTTGTTTTAAAAACGGCTGGGTTATTAAGTGTGATGGCACTGTGTGCTATGGCTTTGCCTTGTACTAAAGCAACGGTTCCAATGTTTGATCAAATTTGTGTTGATCTCGGTGATGAACAATCAATTGAACAATCATTGTCAACTTTTTCTAGCCATATGAAAAGATTAGTTGAAATAACAAATGAAGTAACTGAAAAATCATTAGTTTTACTAGATGAAATTGGTTCTGGAACAGATCCGCGTGAAGGACAAAGTATTGCTGAAGCAATCTTAAGATATTTACATCAAATCAATCCCTTGATTGTAGCTTCAACCCATTATTCAGGCTTAAAAGAATTTGCTAAAAATGAAGATTATATTTTAGTAGCAGCAGTAGAATTTGATCAAGAACTGATGCAGCCAACTTATCGCTTGATTGAGGGCAGTGTTGGGAATTCTTATGCGATCGAAATTTCATCGCGATTAGGTCTTAATCAAGAAATTGTTGATATGGCTTATCAAATCAAAGAAGAAAGTCTGACAGATACAGATAAATTATTAGAAAAACTGCAAAATGAACTAGCTCAGGTTCAAATTGAAAAAGATCGTTTAGAAGCTTTAACAAACGAAACAGAAGTTAAGATGAATAAATATGAACGCTTAATTAGCAGTTTTGAAAAACATAAAGATGAAATGATGGAAAAGGCAAAAGCGGAAGCTAATAAACTACTTGAGGAATCGAAGCAGGAAATTGATTTAGTGGTAGAAGATTTAAAACAACAAGCTGTTTTAAAACAACATGTTGTCATTGATGCTAAGAGAAATCTTGATTTATTAAAACATGAACCAAAAAAAGTTATTAATGAAGAAGTCCATGAATATCAAGTTGGTGACGTAGTCAAAGTATTATCAGCTAATCGTCAGGGGGAAATTCTTTCAATTAATAAAAAGGGAATTTTAACTATTAATATGAGTGGATTAAAATTAAATGCAAAGCCCGAGGAAGTTAGCTTTATTTCTAAGAAAGTGAAGCCTAAAAAAGTTAAATCAAATCTAAAATCTTTGCGAAAAACAACAAATCAAAGCTATGAGTTGAATATTATAGGTAAACGTTATGAAGAAGCAATGGCAATCGTTGACAAATTTTTAGATGATGCAATTGTTAATAATTATACAATGGTTCGGATTATTCATGGAATGGGAACCGGAGTATTACGAAATGGAGTTCGTAAAATGTTAGATAAAAACAAGAATGTTGTTAGCTACCGGGATGGTGGGCCTAATGAAGGAGGACTTGGGGCAACCCTTGTATATTTTGAATAATGAATCGTCAGATGATTAAAGATAAACTTTCGCTTTTACCGTTACAGCCAGGCTGTTATTTAATGAAAGATAAAGATAATACAGTTATATATGTTGGTAAAGCGAAAAAATTAAAAAATCGTGTTTCTTCATATTTTGTTGGAGCACATAATTATAAAACAACAAAGTTAGTTCAAGAAATTGTTGATTTTGATTATATTGTTACGGATTCAGAAAAAGAGGCATTATTATTAGAGATAAATTTAATCAAAGACTATAGTCCTAAATACAATATCTCTTTTATGGACAATAAATATTATCCATATATACAATTGACTAAAGAAAAGCATCCACGTTTAAAAATTGTTCGCAATGCTCAAGATAAAAAACATAAACATTTTGGTCCGTTTCCTGATGGTACAGCGGCTCGTGAAACATTTAAATTGTTAAATCGGCTCTATCCATTGAGAAAATGTAATCATATTCCTAAAAAACCATGTTTATATTATTCCTTGAATCAATGTGTTGCACCATGTATTCAAGAGGTCAGTGATGAAGTTTATAAGGAAATGACATCAAGTATTACGAAGTTTATTCAAGGGGATACGAAAGAAATCATTAATGATTTACAAAATAAAATGATGAGTGCCAGTGAGGTACAAAATTATGAATTGGCTAAAGAATGCCGTGATTTAATCACTCATATTCAGCATGTGACAAGTAAGCAACATGTGCAATTTAATGATTTAGTTGATCGTGATATTGTAGGTTATTATAGTGACAAAGGATATTTATGCTTGCAGTTATTCTTTATGCGAAATGGAAAGTTATTAGCTCGTGATTTAAATCTAGTTCCTGCACAGGATGACTATCAAGAACAAATTATCTCATTTTTAGTACAGTTTTATCAAGAAAATACTGAGCCTAAAGAGTTGCTGGTGCCCCAAGAACTAGATATTGAATTATTAAAAGAAATTGTAAATTGTAAAATTATCAAACCCCAAAAAGGAAATAAAGCAAATTTAGTAGCAATGGCAAATGAAAATGCTAAAGAACAACTAGAAAAGAAGTTTTTATTGATTCAAAAAAATGAAGCTTCTACAATTGGAGCAATCAAGCAGCTGGGAGAAATATTAAATATTCAATTGCCTCGAAGAATTGAATTATTTGACAACTCAAATATCCAGGGGGCTTATGCGGTTGCAGGGATGGTTTGTTTTAAAGATGGAACACCATCAAAAAAAGATTATCGTAAATTTAAGATCAAGACAGTTGAAGGACCGGATGATTATGCCAGTATGAAAGAGGTAATTTATCGGCGTTATTATCGTGTTTTAATGGAAGGGCTGGAAAAGCCGGATTTAATTATCGTCGATGGTGGTAAAGGGCAAATTAAAGTGGCAAAAGAAGTCATTGATGCGTTAAATCTTAATATTATGGTCTGTGGTCTGGCAAAGGATGATAGACATTCAACTTCAGTCTTGTTAGATAGTAGTGGTGAAGTGGTAGAAATAAATCGAAAAAGTGAGTTATTTTTCTTACTGACAAGAATGCAGGATGAAGTTCATCGCTATGCAATCAGTTTCCATAAAAATGTTCGTTCTAAATCTTTATTTCAATCTATTTTAGATAGTGTAGAAGGAATTGGACCAAAGCGAAGAAAAATGTTACTTAAAGAGTTTGGCAGTGTAAAACAACTAAAAGAAGCACAACTGGAACAGTTAGAACGTGTTTTACCACATGAGGTAGCATTAAATCTATTTAATGTATTAAAAGCAGACACCGAAAAGTAGTTTTCTCATATATTAGAGTATGAGGTGAACGTAAAGATGAATATAATCCTGACTCCTAGAGAAAAGGAAATTTTTAATCTTTTAATTAAGAATCAGTCAACGAGAGATATTGCTAAAACGTTAGGAATTAGTGAAAAAACAGTTCGTAATCATATTTCTAATGTGATTCAAAAATTAGGTGTCGATTCAAGGATTCAAGCAGTTTTTGAATTGATTAAATTTAAGGAATTAGAACTATAATCTAGTTCCTTTTATTATGGTTTTTTAATACTAGTTGGTATATAATGGAACAAGGTGATATTATGAAATTGAAAAGATGGCATTTATATTTAATTGTAACACTTTGTTTTACGATTGCTTTTATTTCAATAAACCGCAAGTATGATCGCTTTTATCGGGTTAATGGAATTAATAATGATAATCGCGCTTTAATAGAGATGTATTTAGATGATGAAGAACAAGATTACTTAGTGGAAAATGCGATTGCAGTCGATCAGTTTATTAAATATATAGAATTTCCGGAGTTTAAATTACAGTATTATGAATTTTATAATGCGTTAAATAGAACAAATAAATATTCAAACTATAGTGATTTGATCAATGTTGGTAATCAGCTGGCAAGTAAATTGGAAGTTTCTTTTGCTAGTAATGCACTATCAAGATGCAATACACTAATAAAAAATGATTTAGTCAATGCTTATATTAATCAAGAAGGTTTTTCTTTCGATAATATTGATTATTACCAATTGTTACGGTCACTTTATGATGAGGGTGATTATACATACATTGCAGATACTAATACTTATTTATCAATTATGAAAGAGTTTGATGGTTTAGAAGGTAAAAAATTATATGATAATGTTAAATTGCTGAGTAATAATTTTACTAAGGGTTCATTAGCATCGCTCTTTAATCATGATTTGCAGCCTAATGCCAAACGAATTTATAACCCAAGTGATTTAGCTTTGGTTGTCAATAACGAGACATATATAGGTGGTTATGAACCGAAAAATCAGGTTGAGATACGAGGAATACCTCGAGTCAAATATTCTATGTATCTTCAAGAAGATGCAAATAATAGTTTAATGGAGATGTATCGGGCACTTAATGATGAGGGATATAATGATATGGTTTTAACAGCGGCTTATATCAGCTATGATGTGGCATCTTTAGGTAGTAGCGGAATCTTACCGGGCTATAACGAATATCAGCTTGGGACCACTATAAATCTTCAAAAAAGGGAAATAAGTATTGCTGATTTTGATCAAACTGACATATATAAGTGGTTGATCAATCATTGCCATGAATATGGTTTTATACTGCGGTATCCAAGTGATAAAGTTGATGTGACAAATCATGAATATAGCTCTACAACATTTAGGTATGTAGGTAAAGAAATTGCTTCTAAATTACATGTTCAAAATTTAGCTTTAGAAGAATATAACGCAAACGAGGAGTAACTATGGAAAGAGCGATTGGGGTATTTGATTCCGGTGTAGGCGGTCTAACGGTCTTGAATTCTATCAGGACCTTGCTGCCTAATGAAAATATTATTTATATTGGTGATAATTATCATTGCCCTTATGGTGAAAAAACACGAGAACAACTATTTAGTTATGCAAGTGAAATAGTTGAGTATTTTATTAAAGAAAATGTCAAATTGATTGTCTTGGCATGTAATACTACTAGTGCTACGGTCTTAAATGAACTGCAAGCTGTTTATAAGGAAGTCTTGATCATTGGAGTGATTGATGCAACAGTGGAAGATTTTATCAGTCGCGGAGTCGATAATACTCTTGTTATAGCAACAGCAGCAACGATTAATTCTCATAAGTATCCAGATACGATTGATTGTTATCAGACTGGAATTGAGGTGTTTACGTTGCCAACACCTAAGTTAGTTCCTTTAGTGGAGGCTGGAATGGATAAAAAAGATATTTATGATGTATTGCATGAGTATTTGGATTCTTATGCAGGAAAGATTAAATCAATTATTTTAGGTTGTACGCACTATCCCATTTTAGAGAATCAAATAAAAGATATTTTACCAGATATTGAATATATTTCCAGCAGTGATGCTGTTTGTAAAAATGTTCGAGATGTTTTAATTAAAAATAATCTATTAAATCTTAATAAAAATAAATTTATTAAGATTTATACAACAGGTAGAGTTGATGAATTTTTAAAATCATCAACAGGTTTTTTTGATTATACAGATTTGGTTGTTGAACATATTATTATAAAATAGTTAGTCGTGATTTTATAATCCGACTAATTTTTTTGATGAAAGTATTTTTATTAAATAAGAAATATATAATATTTATTTGGTCTTTTAAGAGGATCACTTCATATTATTATATTGAGGTGATTGGATGAAAAGAAAACTACGTAATGGTATTATCATTTGTGCTTGTTTGATGGTATGCTTTTTCTGTATTAAACAAGATAATAATAGGAATGAAAAAAAGAATACTGCTACGATGACAGCAAATTATCAAACAGTTGTATTTAGAGACGATAAAAACACATTAGTTCCAATTGAAGTAGATTTTGGTGCTGAAGTTGAAGATGATACAAAATATCGTAATATGATTGAGGTAATGAAATCTAATGATTACGAGTATTTAGGTTTACATCCTATCTTAGATTCGAACCTGCAAGTGAATGCCATGGCAATTAATGATAAATCATTAACCTTTGATTTAAGTGATAATTTGTATGTTAACAGTAATCAGGAAGCACTTGACATTTTTGAAATGTTTTCTTATGTTTTTTGTAACGGAGATATTGAAAAAGTAAATTTAAAAATTGATGGTAATGATATTAGTACTTTACCGAATAGTACAGTACCAGCAAGCTGTATTACAAATCAGTTGGGTATCAATAATTTTGAAGCAAGCACTAATTATATTTATAAAACAACACCAGTTGTTGTTTATAATACAGAGACTATCAATAACAAAGAATATTATGTTCCTGTAACTAAACGAATTGAAACAAATGAAAATGATATTGATACAAAAGTATCAATCATGTTAAATGAAATGGATTATGATAAACCATTATCATTAGTTGATCAATGTTCGTTACAAGATGGAACACTATCAATTCATTTAGCTGCTAATATTTTAAATGATAATGAATCGATTGATAATACTTTGTATAATCGAATCGTTAAATCAGCTAGTCATTTAGAAAATGTTAAAAAAGTTTCATTATTTGTAGATAATCAAGAGATAGACCCAGTTCAAGATGTAAATGGTGAAGTAGACAACCGAATTAAAATGTAATTTAACTTTGAACCTTAATTGTGTATAATAATGTCAGGTGATAAATATGAAGAAAGTAGTAGTAATGTCCGATAGCCATGGTTATCATAAGATGATCGATGAAGTACAACGTTTAGAACCTGATGGCGATTACTATGTTCATTGTGGTGATAGTGAAGCACGTGAAGAGCAGTTAAAAGGCTGGATATGTGTTCGTGGAAACAACGATTGGATGGCTCCTTTTGATGATGAAGTTGTTTTTGAAGTTGAAGGAGTAAGATTTTTAGTTACTCATGGGCATCGTTATGGATATTATAAACGTGAAGAAGCGATGGTAGATGATTTGCTGAGACATGGTTGTGATGTATTATTATCAGGACATACCCATGTTCCTCAATGTGATGAGGTGACGGGTTTTTATTTAATTAATCCTGGTTCAACCACTTTGCCTCGTCGTGGGAGTGGAAAATCTTATTGTACTATTCTAGTTGACCAGGGAAAAATAGAAGTTAAATTTAAACAAATATTTTGTTAAAAAATGCTTGCACATCTCTTTTAGATATGCTATTATATATGAGCAGTCAAGAGAGAGAGGTCTACGTAGCTCAGCTGGATAGAGCACACGCCTTCTAAGCGTGCGGTCAGGGGTTCGAATCCCTTCGTGGACGCCATTTGATTAAAAACGGCTCTAAACCAATGGTTTGGAGCTTTTTATTTTACTTATGGTGTGGTCGTGGTGTAAAAATAGTAAATAAAATAAAACCGATTAAAAAGCTGGATATATATTTTTAATCGGTTTTCATTTTATTTATTAATAATCTTCTAATATGTTTAAAACTTTTTTTCTGGTTTCTGGGAACATATGGGAATATCTTTTTTCAACCATATCTTTACTGTGTCCGAGACGTTCAGCAATAACTAAACTATCAAGACCTCTATTAGCAAGTAAAGAGACATGGCTGTGTCTAAAGTCATGTATTCTTATTTCTGGAATTTTTATCTTATTAATGCGGTTGCACTCTTTAATGTACTTATTTTTCTTATTTTCAACTGTTTTATGGGATATGGGCTTAAATACACCAAACATATAACAAGCGTCATTAAAACCGTCTATATTGCTTTGCATTTGTTTTAATAACTTCATTCTTTCAATCAGTGACGTTTGAATAAATATTATTCTGTTTGTTCCATTTTTTGGAGTTGCAGTTATTTTTTTTAGTTTATTATCAAAGTTACTGTGAATACTTAAGGTTTTAGTTTTAAAATCTATATCTTCCCATGTTCTTGCTTGTAATTCAGATATACGCATACCCGTCCAATATAATAAATCAAATAAAAGTTTATCTTCAAAATCATCTATTACATTTATGAAAAGGGTGAACTCTTCTAAAGTCCAGTATTTCATTATCGGCTTAGGTTTTGTATGATCTTTAACCTGTTCTAAATAGTCGAAAGGGTTTTTTTGTATAATTCCTTTTCTAACAGCAAAGTTTAAAATAAGCGAGAGTTTAGTTTGTATTGTTTCCAGGTAACTGTTAGAGTAATTCTTAGTTAATAGCTCTTCCTGCCATTTTTCAATAACACGCACATTTATTTTATCTACATACATACCGCCAAAAAAAGGGGTTAGCTGTTTTTCAATCGTTTTTTGATAATCATATAGGCTTCTTGGTTTGATCCTGCTTTTCTTATATTCTAAGAAGAGATTAACAAGCTGTTCAAACTTTATACGCTTTGTTGTTAAGTTTTTAGCACTTATAAGAAAGTTTCTTTCAGCTTCTTTAGCAAGTGTTGAACTTTGAAAACCTCGTTTTTTGTATCTTTCGCTTTCACCAAAAATATTTATAAATGATCCTTCATAGAACCAAGTTCCTCTTACTTTGTCTTTATATACTGGCATATTGATTGCTCCTTTTATATATTATAGATATTTAATATAATTTATGATAAAATGAGCATGATAAAAACGAGTGACTATTGTTTTTTATCATGCATGATGTGTTACCAGCACATCAGTTAAAGTCATGTGTTACCAGCACGTGACTTTTTTACATTTCTTTCATAATTTTTAATAATTAGTACATAATATACATATGAAAGTTAACATCTGGAAAATCCGAAATGAGAGGGGATTGTCTTTAGATGATTTAGAATTGCTAACGGGTATTAATCGTAACAGAATAAACAGGATAGAACAGGAAAACCCAAAGTATTTTCCGAATATTCTTGAGTTAGAAAAAATAGCCGAAGCTCTAGACCTAAAAATTATAGATCTGTTTGACTCAGATTACAAAATGTAATGTCAAAATGTCAATAGGGAAAAGCAATTTATTTCATATATGAGATAAATTTATAAATTAATTTCATTGCCTACCCACTTTCCTGCATAAGTATTATAATTATGTAGGAAAGGAGAACGGGGAGAAATGAATGACATAGCTGTGTACAGAGAACACATTGTAGAACTTGTATATAAAATTGATAACCTAGAAGCTATCGTTTTTATATATAGGTATCTTGATAGAGTGTTCCATAAAGCCGATTAATTTCGGCTTTTTTTATTTGCCTTTATTTTTTGCCTGCTAATTCATCAACTACTCGTTTAAATAGTAATAAATCTTCATCGCTTAAATTTACTATAGTTCTAAGGATATTTTTATAAAATTCATCTTCTCCAGAGAGTATCTCATCTATTTTATTTAAAAGATCAACGTCTGTGTCGTTAAACATATCTCCTACACCGTCTTCAAGCCATGCACTACTAACATTAAATTCACGACAAATAGACTTAACCATTTGATCAGTTAAATTGCGTTCACCACGTTCTATATTAGAAATAGCAGTTTTCGTTACCCCTAATTTACTACCAAACTTTTCTAAGGTTAAATTTAACGTTTTTCTTAATTCTTTAACTCTTTTATTTTTATCCATTTCTTTCACCACCTTAATAGTATGATAGCACACGAAGTAAAAAAAAACAACAAAAAGTACACTTTGATAACTTACATTGTTGACAAAGATATCTTTGTGAACTATAATGTATTCAAAGATAACTAAAAGAGGTGAAAAAATGAACTTAGAAAATGAATTATCAAAAAAAGAAGCTCTTGAAAAAGCAGAGCGTGAAAAAATCATACTTGATACTCTGGAGACTACAAAAAAAGTCGGTACAGTTGATCAAGTATCAAAAACATTTATTGTCGGTGTTTTAACTGGTATCCAGTTGAAAGACGGTAATAAAAATCAAGACAACGGTTAGGGGTGAACAGAATGAGTTGTAAAGAAAAATATCAAGAATACCTCAAACTTGCCGAGAATGGAAATGAAAACGGTGGAGAAGATGAAAGACAACAAATTGTAAATTTAGCGTTGGAAATGTATGAAAAAATAAAGTTTATAGATAAAAATGATCGAATTGTGATTATTGAGATAATGAAAATATTATCTAACCATGACAATTGGTCATAAATGAAAGAGGGTGAAAAAATGTATATTCATGAAGCTATTAAAGAAGCGGTTGAAAAAGAAGCGTGTATCACGAGACTAGACCATGAAGGAAAGTATAGTTTTAAAATTAAAATAACAAGGAAGTGGCCAGACTACTTTAAAATTGCAAAAGCAATAAAAGGAAGTGAAGAATTAACAATTGAAAGATGGCAACCAGAATACATTGATTTAATTAGTAACAAATGGGAGGTAACAGATGATAATTTAGAGGTTCTTAAAGAACACTTAAAAATGAAATGGTGGGAATAAAAAAGCTAGATGGTGGCACATCTAACTTTTAAAATAATTATTCATTTATAGATTTATCATATTCAATTATCGTGTCTACGATAAGTTCGGGTAATACATTAACAAGAACATCATAAATTTTATCAATTTGAGAAAGGTTATTTGTCTTATACAACTCATCTTTAATTACAGTGCTAATATTAGAGATTTGTTCTGTTTTGAAAGTGTTTGGTTTTTTCATTTGCTACACCTCCTTTCAATGGAGATTATAGCAAATTAAATAAAGTATATAAATTAAAGTGAGGTGAATACATGGAATTAAAGGTATACAGAAAATCATTGAAAATGAAACAGTATGATATAGCAAAATTAGTAGGAGTATCAAAGTCATATTACTCAAAGATAGAAACGGGTATTCAAAATCCAAGCTATGAATTTTTAAGAAAATTTAAACAGGTTTTTCCTAAAGCAAGTATAGATGATATTTTCTTTTCAGAAAAAACAAAATACTAGTCATGGTGTGTTCATAACTAGCATTTGTCTAAATTTGTTTACTCTATAACTTTGCAAAATAGTTTTATTATCGTTAAAAAAAGTAATCTAAATAAAACTAAATACACTATAACACACATAATGCTTCTATGAAGTCACTATCACTTACGCAATTTTAGTTTTGCGTAAATAGCCTTAATGCTATGTTTAAGGTTTGCCCTTTAGCTGATAGTTTATATGGGTACTCTCCAGTATTTTATACACTATAAATCTCCATTAATAGCGCCATATATAAAGAGAACGGGGCAAGGTCAAAAGTTTGGTCAAAATAACCACTCTCCAATCTCGCCACATAGGCATTATAAATTATATCACAATATGGAAACTTAATAAATGAAAGGATAGAAAATAGAAAATGTGTAGATCAGATATAAATAATGTTCGTGAAGATATTTTATTAAAGGGTTATGCTTCTACAACTGATGTAATGAAATTTATACCATGCGGACATGATAAAGCAAAAAAAATAATTGATGAAATTACTAAAATGGTTGAGGAAAAAGGGAAAAGGGTTTTTATAGGTATTAGATCGCTTCATTTATTACCGTATGTAGAATTAACTGAAACGCAAGTCCATAAGTATGCTGAACTTGAACGTAAAAAGATGGCTACTAAAGAGGAGAAGAATGGAAAATAATTATAAATATTAATATTGAAACAAAAAAAGAAATTAGCGAAAAAAAATTAGATAAAAGTATTAATAAGTTTATACGTTTTGTTGATTTCTTTGGAAAGACAAAGAAATATCAAGTTTTAGTTATTTCTAATGGTAAGGCAAAGATAAAGAAAAAAGCCTTACATGAGTAGGTTTTATTTAAACAAAATAATTTAATAACCAGCAAAGAAAGGAAGCAGGAAAATGAATAGAAAGAAAACGTTTTTAGATAGACACCCAAAAACAGCTTTATATATTTCTATTGTAGGATTGCTAAGTTCAATTATTGCTTTAATAGTGTGAGTATTGCGATAAAGAAAGAAGGTGAAAAAATGTACATTCATGAAGCAGTAAAAAAAGCACTTGAAGAAAACAAGTGCATAACAATATTAACAGAGTGCGAAAATATTGCTTTTAAAATAAAACCAACTAACAATCCAGAAGAAAATTGTAAATTAATATATGCAGATGGAACACCAGCACCAAAAAATATATGTGCTTTATCTCATGGCTGGCAACCAGACGCTGATAGATTAATGAGTAATGATTGGATTGTTGTTGATTAATATAACAGGTTAAAAGAATTATAGGAGGATTAAAGATGAAAATAAAAAGAAGTGTTCTAATCATGTTTAATTTAGCAACCATCTTATTGCTTTCTATTGCTGTACTTGATACACAAAAAAACAGGAAGCTGTATATAGATGAAAGGGCTAGAAACTCATTATTAACAATGGAGATCAACGATAGAAATAATACTATTGCAGAACTGGAAAATAAGTTAAAAAATTTTGAAGGAGCGGATAGTAAATAAGCTATATGAGAGGTAGAAAGTATGAACGATTTACAAGTAATTAATTATAAAAATGAGCGTGTATTGCTAACAGGTCAGCTAGCAGAAAGCTACGGAACAACAAATCAGATCATTACAAACAATTTTAATAGAAATAAGGAAAGATACGAAGAAGGAAAACACTTTATTTCATTAGAAGGTGAAGAAAAGAAAGTGTTTATTAACCAAAATCAAATTGATTTTGGTTCATTAAAGAACGCAAAAACAATATATCTTTGGACGGAAAGAGGGGCATTTTTACACGCTAAATCATTAAATACAGATAAAGCCTGGGAAGTATACGATAGTTTAGTAGAACATTACTTTAAAGTTAAAGATACTGGCTATCAGATACCGTCTACACCAATGGAAGCACTGGGATTAATGTTTGAGGTACAAAAACAAACAGATAAAAGATTAGAGCACCTGGAAAACAATATGACTATTGATACAACACAACAGTACCATTTGGAGAAAATGGCTAAAAACAAGGTTATTAAATTATTAGGAGGTAAAAACTCAAGCGCTTATCTTAAATATTCTAAAAAGGTTTTTGCTCAATTGTGGAGGGATTATAAAGATTATTTTAAGATCCCATCTTATAGAGATACTTTAAAAGCTAAATATCACGAAGCAGAAGAATATTTAAATACTTGGTATCCAAGCAATAATTTAAAGATGGAGATTGAAGAAGCTAACAGATTTGATTATTAAAAATAAAAGAAAAAAACCGTTTATAAATGCTCGCAACATTAAACGGTTTTCAGCTAAATATAATTTTTTAGACACCTATATTTTAGCACAGGTGAGAAAAATTGTAAATGAAATTTAGTTGTTTTTAAGCATTTAAAAGTCCTCGTAATGGATATTAACAACTCAACGAAAGAATTATAAAGGTAATAATATGAGCAGTAAGAAAAAGAACAGCTATATAGACTATAGCTATGATGATACGTTTGAAGATCCTTTAGACATGGCTAACGAAAGTCTAATAGAAAAGTTATTAGAAAGTGGATCTATTAAAAGTGTTTATGCAACTAAAACTATTAAAGCTGGTGAACAGTTTGAAATAGAGATATACCCAGAGTTTACAAAAAAAGAAAGTAAATTATACAAATTAAAAAAGATAAACAAGGCACAAAGAAATTTAAATGATAGATACGCTAGAAAAAGAGTAGAAAGATTAATCAATACTAATTTTTCTAAAAATGATTTATGGATAACTCTTACATATTCTAATGATCATTTACCTGTTTCATTAGACGAAGCATTAAAAAATATAAAAAATTACATAAGAAGGATCAATTATAAAAGAAAAAAGTTAGGCTTAGAAAAAGCTAAATACATCTATGTTACAGAGCATAGCAAAGAAAAGAAAATACGGTGTCACCATCATTTGATAATGGACCATGGGTTAAGTATGGACCTTGTGGAAAGTATGTGGAAATGTGGAAAACGCAACAATGTTAGAAAAGTTGATCCAGATGAAAACGGGTTAAGTGGATTGGCTAATTACCTGGTAAAGGATCCTAAAGGGAGTAAACGCTGGTGCAGTAGTACTAATTTAAAGAAACCGAAAGAAAGTAAAAGCTACAGCAACTTTAAAGCAAGTCACGTTAAGAAGTTTGTTAAAACTCCAGAAATTATCCAGCAGAGAATGGAACACAAGTATAGAAATAAAATCTATTTGCGACATGAAATTAGATATAACGAAATAAACGGTAGATTTTATATTTATGTTCGTATGCGTGAAAGGAGAAAGGAATGAAAAAGAGCGAGATTAAAGAAAAGATAAAACCTTATCTTCTGGAAGAAAAACTAGACGAGAAAGCAGAAAGAACACAGAAACAGTATGAAAGAGTAATAACAATGTTTGTTAATTCTTTGAAAAATGAAGAAGTTACTAAAACTGATTTAATGGAGTTTAAAAGTTATTTGATAGATAACTATAAGCCTAAAACTGTTAGCAATTATATTGTTATTGTTAATAAATTTATCAAGTATCTGGAGCTTACAAGTAACGGTGATAATGATTTTGATTTTGACAAACTGAAAAAATATTACTCTAAGCAGACTTTGAAAAACATAAAAATTCAGCAAAAGGCTTCATTAGATGAAGTTTTAGAGCCAGAAGATTTAAAGCGTATGTTAAGAATGGCTAAAAGGAAAGACTATGAAATGTATTTGATCATGAAAATATTTTCTTTTACTGGCATACGTGCTGGAGAGCTTAAGTTTTTTACAGTAGAGAATATAGCAAGTAATTATATTGAGGTAAGAAATAAAGGAAAGATACGTGAAATAATATTGCGCCAGGATCTAAGAAAAGATCTATTAAACTACTGCAAAGATAAAAATATTACTTCTGGCTATATTTTCAAAGGAAAAAAAGATGAAACTATGTTACATCATACAACTGTTTACAACCGTTTAAAAAAGGTTGCTGGAATGTGTAGAGGTATCAAGATAGATAAAGTACACCCTCATAGTTTTAGGCACTTATTTGCTATTAAATTCATGGAAGAAGGTGGAGATATTAGCGAGCTTAAAGATATATTAGGACACTCTAGCATAGATACAACAGCTATTTATACTAGAACTACCTCAAAAATGAAAAGAAAAAGATTAGAAAAGATGAAATATTAGTGAAAGGTTAGAAATTATGTTAGCACAACAAAGATTATTTACAGAAAATTATGAGGAAGCAAAGAAAACAGATAAAGATCATGTAGCTACTCCTAGATACGTTGTAGAAGATATATACAGCTTAATTAATATTAGTTCATATAAATATATTTGGTTTCCATTTGACAATTATGATAGTGAATTTAAACATAGAGCAGATGAATTAAATTTAAAATATAAAGCTACTCATATATTTGATGAATTAGGAAATGACTTCTTTTTAACAGAACCACCTAAAAATTGTGATCTGTTAATTAGTAACCCGCCCTTTTCAATTCAAAATGAAATAATCGAAAGAACATTTAAATTAGTAGATGAAAATAAAATAAAAGCCTTTGCTTTATTGCTTCCTTTATCAACTTTAGAAACAGCAACCAGGGCTAATATGTATGAACTGTATCAAGATAAGCTATCAATCATTATCTTTAAAAAAAGAATTAAATTTTTAGGACATACGCAAGTATTTAATAAAGCGTGTTGCTGGATATGTTACAACATAAAAGCGCTAGAAAACAAAAAAATAGGCTGGATCTAGTATACATGAAGTATATACAGACAACTATATTTGATTATTTAAAGGAGGGGTCAGAAATGAGCGAAGAATGGAAGAAAGAACTATTAACTAAGTATTTTATGGCAACATTCAACTTTACAAAAGAAGAAGCAAAAAATGTAATTAAACAGTATTTTAAAGATGAAATAACTTTAGAAGAAGAAAAAGTTAAAGAAGTTATATTATTCTAGGAGCTTTTAAATATGGCAACGGGTAGACCAAAACAACATTTTTTATTGTTGGATATTAACGATATTACATTAGTATGCGGTTCAATGTACAGTGATGAATTAGTAAGACTGTTAAATATAAGGCATAACTATTTATCCAGTTGGTTGACATTCAACGGTATTTTAGACGGTAAGTATTATGTTGTAGAAGATGAATAGAAAGAAGGTAAAAAATGAATGTACATAATTTAAAGATTAGACCTAATTATTTTAAAGATGTTATAGCTGAAATTAAAAAATTTGAAATTAGATTTAATGAGGGAGGTTAGCGAACCATGACAGATGTAATATGCACTATGAAAGATTGTATACATAGATCAAAAGTTCCAATGAGAAAGTTTGCCATGACAAATGGTGAAAAGTGTTATAAATGTACCTTAAAAGAAATTGTAATAAGAGATTTATTAGAACTAGAACTATACGAGTTAATAGATGAAGATTTGCCATGCTGTAACAGATATGAAAGAAAGGAAGAATAGCAAACAATGAAAGTAAAAGTAACATTAAAAAATGGGATTGAAACAATTTTAAATGATGTAAGAGTAATAAAACCATTAGTAAACGAACCTCAAGTTATTATCGTTTATAAAGATGTATGCCAATTTGAGTATATAGACGATAAACCAAAATTACAAATGATTAAATGGTACATATATAAACAAGAAATAGAAAAGATTGAAATTATAGAATTATAGAGAGATAGCAAACAATGATAGAAGTCGATATAGAAAATAATTTATTAATTTTTAAAGTTAATACTCTTGTAAATAAAAAAGATTTAGATGAAATTAGATTAGATATTATTAATCAGTTACGAGAAGGAGTATTAGTATTAGATAAAAGAATTGAAGTAATGGTAGTAGATAAAGGAGATAGCAAACAATGAAGATTAGAATTACATATAAAAAGAACAAGTATATAACACAGCAGGAATTTTCACATGTAGAAGATCTAAAGGTATATGGGGGTAAGATAGTGATTTATCATGAAATGCCATACAATCATAGAAAAATGGATATTAAGGCTTATACGGTTATTCCAAAGAAAAAGATAGCCATAGTTGAACTTGATTTTATGAAAAGAGATTAGCAACAAACTAATCTCTTAAAATGAGGTTGCCGTTGTCATATCTGCACTCGCAATTTTTAAGAGGACATTTATCAATATCAAGACATTGCCTGCTAAGTTCGTGGCTTGCAAATATGTTTGAATTGTCGTAATGCCAAATAATTTCATAAGAGATAGTTTTATTGATTGCAGGACAATAGATATGTTCAACGGTGCTTCTGTTAGCATAATCCATATATATCACCTCAAAAAGATTATAAAACAGGTATAAAAACAAGTAAATAACGGATTAAAAAGTATCAAAAGTTTTTTATCAGTAAAACAGCTTGAAAACGTTGGTATTATTAGGGTTTAGAGGTAGTGAATAAATCTAAATAATATAGGGTTATATTGACAGTAAATACACAGTAAAAGGAGTGTAAAACACACTGGTTAATTTTTATAAAGGAGATGTATTAATGATAGCATTGAAGTTAAAAAATGATTTATTAGTTCCCCAAGAAAAAGATAAAAACGGATTGAAACGTATTATAAAGATCAATAAAGGTACTGTTTACAAGTTATATGATGATTTAAATAGACATCGTGGATTTAACAAACCAGTTTTATTAGCAAAGAAATGCGTGCAAAAAAGTGCAGATACATTTAATTATTATGGAATTCTAAAACTTCCATATGAAGAGGTAAAGAAAAATTTTGAAACAATTATTAAAAATGAAGAGGAAGGATAATATGAAAAAAGAAGTTGAGGAAAGAGCTGTTAAAACGCATGAATTAAAGATCTTACCAGAATTTTTTGGAGCACATTTAAAAGGTATAAAAAACTTTGAGGTAAGATGTAATGATCGGGATTATCACGTTGGGGATATTTTATTTTTACAAGAATATAGCCCAGATCATGGGTGTTCTGGAAAATATCTGCATGTAGAGATTACATATATTTTAAATGATATTGATTACTGTAAAGATGGTTTTGTTATATTGGGGACTAAATTGCGTTTAGATCTCGGTATTGTGCTGTAAGGAGCGGAATTATGTTAAATGAAGAAATATGCAGAAATGCTTTTCAAGCTATTGCTGACGGGACTGTTGAAATAAAAGGTAACAGTACCTATAGTCCATTCGAAGATGAATTGTGTATCTTTGAACAGCTTATAAATGAACATTTTGAGAAACCAAAAATTGTTTATCTATGTGATCGTAGGGAGTGTAAAAACTGTGTCGTTGAGTGTGAGCATACCTGTAATATAAAACATGCTAAGAATTTTGAAAATATTGGCGGAGTAATGTTTGAACTTGAAAATAATGATAAAAAATAGAAATACTAAAAGAAAATATATGTTTTATTCTAAAAAAAGGGAATTTTTTTTAAAATGATTTACCAAACATTAAAAAAGCAGTTTCGAATATCATTGATTTAATTAAAAATGGAGTGAATAAAGATGAAACACGGAAAAAAACTGACTGTAGCGATGAAAAAGCTACTTGTTAAAAATGAATTGGATCCAGCAGACTATTTATGTGTTAAAAATCAATTAAAGGAATTAACAGTTATACATAAAGATACATTAGAATTAGTTACAATCAAGAGGTAGCAGTATGATTAGAAAAGATAAACTAATTGAAGAAATAAACAGATATACCAGTGGTGTTTTTTATGTATCACGAGGAAATCAAAAAAGTAATATAGTTAGACTTATAATAGCTGGGGGTGTGTATAGCATTTTATTATCAAGAAAATTACCTAGAAAAAATAAAAAGGCTGTTAAAAATAAGTTGATTAAGATTTACATGTTATTAAAACGTATGGAAAATCAGAAACATTTATAGGGGGAAATCATGTGACGATTAATGAAATAATAGAAGATACAGTTAATAAAACTGTAGAAGAACTAAGAAAAAATAAAATAATCAATGACTTTAGTATTGATTATTACACCAAAACAGAGCGACTTTTACAGTCTTATAACGAGCTGGTTAAATCGATACACTTTAGAAATTCAGAAAGCTCTATTATTAACATGATTGATGAAGCTATTAAAATAATTAGCGACGATCCTTATATAAATATTATATAGGGTTATCTTGATAGTGAAAATAGAGCAAAGAGAGGTAAAACATGGAATTTATAGAGTTTGTTGAGAAGTTTGTAGAGTTGAAAAATATAAATTTATTACCTTATCAAAAGGAGGTTATAAAACAAATATCACAAGCAATAAAAGAAGGAAAACTTGCAGCAGTTACAATGGCTGGTGGTCAAGGTACTAGATTAGGACATAATGGACCAAAAGGTACATATGATATCGGATTAGATTCGCATAAACCTATATTTGAAATTTTATGTGATACATTAAAAACTGCAGAAAAAAAATATGGAGTTTTTGTTACTTGGTACATAATGACAAGTAAAGAAAACAATGATGCAACAGTTAAGTTCTTTGAAGACCATGACTATTTTGGATATCCAAAGGATAAAGTTGTGTTCTTTAAGCAAGGACAATTACCAATGATTGATACAAATGGAAAAGTATTAATAGGTGAAGATGGTTTAATAAAACAAGCAGCAGATGGACATGGTGGAATATTCCTATCAATGAAGAAAAATGGAATAATATACGATATGAAGTCAAGAGGAATTGAATGGGCTTTTATCGGTGGTGTTGATAATGTTTTAGTAAATATGGTAGATCCAGTACTATTAGGCTTAGCAATAGATAAAAAAGTTCTAGCAGCAGGAAAGAGTGTTGTAAAAGCTGGACCTCATGAGAAAGTTGGAGTATTCTGCAAGAGAAATGGAAAACCAAGTGTTGTAGAATATAGCGAAATATCAGAAGAAATGGCAGAAGCAACAAACGAAAATGGCGGACTAATATATGGAGAATCTCATATATTATGTAATTTATTTAGCGTAAAAGCTATAGAAGAAATAAGCAAAAATACATTACCATATCATAGTGCATTTAAAAAGGCTAAGTATTTAGATAAAGATGGTAACTTAATAACAAGTGATAAACCAAATGCATATAAATTTGAAGCATTCTTATTTGATGCGTTTGAATCACTAGATGATATGGCTATTTTAAGAGTAAAAAGGGAAGAGGAATTTGCACCAGTTAAGAATGCAGAAGGTGTAGATAGCCCTGAAACAGCTAGAAAATTATACAAAGAATTTCATAAAATAAAATAATTGTATAATTAAAATAAAAGGTTTAAATTTTTTGTTATACAAAAAGTTTAGACCTTTTTTGCAAAGAGAAAAGAATTGAAAGGAAAAAACGAATGGAATATTTAGAAAAATATAATGCTTGGCTTAATGACCCAGCAATAGATGAAGAAACAAAAAATGAGTTAAAATCAATAAAAGATGATGAAGCAGAAATACAGGATAGATTCTACAAAGACTTAGAATTTGGAACAGCAGGACTAAGAGGAGTAATTGGAAACGGAAGTAACAGAATGAACAAATATACTGTTACAAAAGCAACTCAAGGACTTGCAAACTATATAAAAGAGCATAATCCAGAAAATAAGGGAGTTGCAATTTCTTACGATTCAAGACACATGTCTAAAGAATTCAGCCAATTTGCAGCATTATGCTTAAATGCAAATGGAATAAAAACTTATGTATTTGAAAACTTAAGACCAGTTCCAGAACTATCATTCACAGTAAGAAAATTAAATTGTATAGCTGGTATAATGATTACAGCTAGCCACAATCCACCTAAATATAATGGATACAAAGTCTATTGGGAAGATGGAGCTCAAATAGTTCCACCACATGATAAAGGAATAATTGGAGAAGTTAATAAAATTTCTGATTTTGGAGAAATAAAATCAATCAGTAAAGAAGAAGCTGAACAAAAAGGACTATATCACACAATAGGAAAAGAAATAGATGACGCATATATTGAAACACTAAAAGGACTAGTTCTTAATCAAGAAGCAATAAAAAGAATGCAAGACCAAATAAACATAGTATATACACCACTTCATGGAGCTGGAAACGTTCCTGTACAAAGAATTCTAAAAGAATTAGGATTTACTAAAGTACATGTAGTACCAGAACAAGAAAAACCAAATGGAGACTTCCCAACAGTAAGTTATCCTAACCCTGAAGATCCTAATGCATTCAAGCTAGCATTGGAACTTGCTAAAAAGGTTGATGCAGATATAATCGTTGCAAACGATCCAGATGCAGACAGATTAGGAGTATATTCAAAAGATTCAAAAACAGGAGAATATCACTCATTCTCTGGAAACATGTCAGCTCTATTAATTGCAGAATATGAACTATCACAGAAAAAAGAAAGAGGACTAATTCCTGAAAACGGAGCACTAGTTACAACAATAGTATCATCAAATCTAGCAGGAGCAATTGCAAAAGAATATAAATTAAAATTAATAGAAGTACTAACAGGCTTCAAGTATATAGGTGAACAAATTAGAAAATTTGAACAAACAGGTGAAAATACTTACATGTTTGGATTTGAAGAAAGCTATGGCTGTTTAATTGGTACTTATGCAAGAGATAAAGATGGAATATCAGCAGTAATGGCACTTTGCGAAGCTGCAGCATACTACAAAGAAAAAGGATACACTCTATGGGACAAAATGAATAACATATACAAAAAATATGGATATTACAAAGAAAAAACAATATCTGTTACAAGAGAAGGTGCAACAGGAGCAGAAGAAATAAAGGCAATGATGGAAAACATGAGAAAAAATCCACCTACACAATTTGGAAAATACAAAGTATTAGAAATAAAAGACTGCAAGCTAGACACAGTAACAAATCTTGAAACAGGAAAAGTTACAAAAACAGGACTACCAAATTCAAATGTATTGTACTACAAATTAGAAAACGATGCATGGTGCTGTGTAAGACCATCTGGAACAGAACCAAAAATTAAATTCTACATTGGAATAAAAGCAGATACTGAAGAAAATGCAGAACAAGACTTAAAAGACTTATCTGAATTCTTAAATTCAGCAAAATAAAAATTAAAAGTTTTAAAATAATGATTTAAAAGCAAGAATTAAAACTAAAAGAAAAAATAAAAATAAGGAGGACACTACTTTGTAGTGTCCTTCCAGCCGTCTATATTATTTCTTTTTATAGCACCCATAATATTAGCCTTAACGTGTTTATTCTTTATAGAAAGAGTAACAATCAACTGTTTTACATACTCTCTAGTTGAATGTCCGTCCATTTTGCAAACCTTAGGCATAACAGGAGTACCAGACTTCTTTACAAAACGCTTAGTATCCTTTTCTGGAACATAAATTAAAGGTCTAATAAGAGTGATTCCAGATTTATCCATATAACTTACTGGCGAAAATGTTGAAATGCTACCAGCAAAAAGTAAATTCATCAAAAAAGTCTCAAGAACATCATCAAGATTATGTCCAAGAGCAATCTTATTACAGCCCTCGCGTTTTGCAGCAGTATTCAAAATTCCTCTACGAAGATTAGCACATAAAGAACAAGGATTCTTTTCTTGTCTATCTTCAAAAACAATTTTATAAATGTCATACTTTTCCTCGAAAAAAGGAACACCAATTTCATCACAAGTTTTTCTTAAAAAATCTGCATCGAAAAATTCAAAACCCGGATTAACACTAATAGCAATCAATTCAAACTTTTTAGGATAGAAAAATTGCAAACTTTTTAAAGCCTTAAGCATTGTAATAGAATCCTTTCCACCAGACAATGCAACAGCAATTTTATCTCCATCTTCAATCATATCGTAATCTTCAATAGCTCTTCTCATATAACTTAAAATATGTTTCATACTAAAATCTCCTAAAAAAACTAAAAAACATTATAGCATAAAACACAGAAAAAATAAAGGTGAAAAAATACATAGAAAGAATAGATAAATTTAGAAAAGAGAACAATCTAAAATATTGATTTATAGGCCAAAATCAATTGACATCAATATAATAAAATGCTATTATAATAACTAGATTTGTGTCAGTAGCTCACCAGGATAGAGCGCTTCCCTCCTAAGGAAGAGGTAGGGGGTTCGAGTCCCTTCTGGCACACCAACTTAAAAAAGAACAGAAAAGGGACTTATTTTTTTATTTTAAGTCCCTTTCTTTTTTATAAAATTAATTAAAATCTTGTAATAGTAAA
>ERZ837910.1463-NODE-1463-length-32616-cov-5.180615_pt1 | contig 32616 bp, 23 predicted proteins | sample MGYA00519940_ERZ837910 | MGnify/ENA primary metagenome ERZ837910 (study PRJEB31850, sample SAMEA3708825) | human gut metagenome | biome: human gut; feature: human-associated habitat; material: faeces | place: China | collected 2014 ... | reverse complement strand
CCGAAGAACGCACCATCTGGGATGAGCGCACCATGTTGGCGGCGCTGCAGACCATTGAGAACCCCGCCCTCCATCTGGCGGTGCATCTGAGCATGATTCTCTCCCTGCGAGAGGGTGAGATCCTCGGCTTACAGCCGAGAGACCTCGACTTCGATGCCGCCGATGGTCGTGGAGCTATCACGGTGAACAAGGCAATGCAGCGCGCCAACAAGGAAGCCTTGTCCAAGATCGACCCCAGCCAGATCTACCACATCTTCCCCGACCAGCGTGAGGGCAGCAGCTCCGCACTGGTGCTGAAGAAGCCGAAAACCAAGAAATCCAGCCGCACCCTTTATCTGACGAGACCCTTGAAGGAGGAACTGCTGACTTGGCTGGAAAAGCTCCGTCAGGACGAGCTTGCCATGGATGGCAGGTATCGCAACTGTGGTCAGCTCTTCCGCCTTCCCAACGGTATGCCTGTTGCCCCGGAAGCCCTTTCTAAATGGTACCGCGCATGGCGTGCGGAGCACCCGGAGTTTGAGAAGATCGTGTTCCATGGTCTGCGCCACTCCAGTGCCACTTACCAGTTGATCGAATCCGGCGGCAACATTAAAGCCGTGCAGGGCAACACCGGTCACGCCACCACCGGCATCCTGATGGACACCTACGCCCACACGCAGGACAAGCCCCGGTTGGAGCTGGCTGAGAAGTTGGAAGCAGACTTCTATTCACAGGACATCGGCTCCCCCAAATCCGGCTCTGTGCCGGTAAAAGAAAATCTGCCGGACAGCATCCAGATCACCCCGGAAGGGATGCTGAAGGTTGTCCGACAGATGAACCCCGAGCAGCGGCGTGAGTTCACCCGCCTGCTGTTCGCCTGAAAAAAGTATGGAAAAAACGCTCACGATGCACAGAATGCAGACAATGCAAGGAAAAACACGGCTTTCCCGCCGGTGTGCAAAAAGTGTGCAAAAGTGTGCAGAGCCCCAGAAAATGGAAAATCCCACGAGGAATCTTACGATTCTTCGTGGGATTTTGGTGCGCTCGAGGGAACTCGAATCCCTGGCCCTCTGATTAAAAGTCAGATGCTCTACCGGCTGAGCTACGAGCGCATACATTATAAAGCGCAGTATAACACGATACTGCCGAATAATATTACCATACTCCCGGGCAAAAAGCAAGCTTTCTGCACAAAAAACTTTCCCAAAGCCGTCATCGGGCAGATTTTGCCACGAACTGCCCCTTTACAAACCGGGCAAGAACCAGTACAATCAAAGCAGTTCATTACAAAACTGCAACCGACCTGCCGGGCGCACTTCCGCGCCGGGCAAGCCGATCCGATAGGAGGGCTTTTTCCATGAAAATTTCTCGACGGTCCGTACTTCGCTATTCCGGGCTGACGGCGGCGCTGCTGGCGCTCACCGGCTGCTCTGCAAGCCCCGGCAGTGCCATTCTGGGCGGCGACCTGCCCGACTGGATGAAGAGCCTGTTCTGCGGCTCGGCGGCATCCTCTTCCGCTTCTTCTGAGGCCGCTGCATCCTCTGCGGCCTCAGCCGGTGAGGCCGCAGCTGGTGAGGCAGCCGCCTCCTCGGCAGCGTCCAGCGAAGCCGCAAGCTCTGCGTTCAGCCTTCTGCCTGCCTACGACGCTGACCCGCTGACCGGCGAGGCCAACCGCAGCAGCGGCCGCATCGTGGGCGTGACCATCGGCGGGGCCGATTCGCAGATCATGCTCGGCCACGTCTTCTTCGACGAGCCTTTCTCCCGGCGCATGGCCCAGATCATCCGCGACGAATGGGACCTGCCCGTGACGAGGGACAAGCTGTGGGAGAACCTGTTCATCGACCATATCGACGAGCTGCACATGGTTGCCCGGCCCTATCCCGCCGAGATGATTCACGAATTCGACGCTCTCGACGATTTGCGCGAATTCGACCCCACCTTCATCGAGAACGTCGACTCGCTCGCCTTTGACAACATCGTGTCCGCCCTCGGCTGCGAGAAGGCCGACATTCGTGACGTGTATCCGCTCAAGCAGGGCCTGACGAACCTTTCGTGCCACGTGCGCGTGGGCGATGGGGAGTACGTGTACCGTCATCCCGGCGTGGGGACCGAGAACCTCATCGACCGTGACGCGGAGCTTGCCGGACTCAACATCGCGCGCGAGCTCGGCCTCGACAACACGTTCATCACCGGGGATCCGAAGACGGGGTGGAAGCTCTCGCATTTCGTGCCCGATTGCACGCAGCTCGACCCACACGAGAGCGGGCAGACCCGACGCGCCATGGAAATGGCGCGGGCCCTGCACGAGGCGGATGCGACGCTCGAGCGCAGCTTCGACTTCTATGCCGAATCCAAGCGCTACGAGGCGCTATTGCGCGAGCGCTGCGGCGTCATCGACGTTCCCGGCTTCGAGGATATGGCCGCGCGCATGGAGCGGCTGCACGATTTCGCGATGACTGACGAAACGTACACATGCCTGTGCCATAACGACTTCTTCCATTTGAACTTTCTGGTGGGAAAGGATGACAGCATCTCGCTCATCGACTGGGAATACGCGGGCATGTCGGACTACGCGAACGACTTTGGCACCTATACCGTCTGCTGCGAGCTCTCGACCGAGGAAGCCGAGGAGGCGTTGTCGTTCTACTTCGGGCGCACGCCCACGTTCGAGGAGCTGCGTCACAACTTCGCGTACGTGGCATTCGCCGGTTGGTGTTGGTACGTATGGTCGCTCATGAAGGAAGCCGAGGGCGACGTGGTGGGCGAATGGCTCTACATCTACTATCGCTATGCCAAGCGGTACCTGAACATGGTTTTGCCCTGGTACGAGCAGGGAAGGCGCGTCTAGGCGCCGGTGACTTCGATGGTGTCAAGCGCTCCGGTCGCAACGGACAGCGAAGGCGGGGCGAGCACGAGGAGGATGCGAAATGGGTGCGTTCTGTAAGGTCAAATACGGTCTCACGAGCGGTGTGCTCTGGGGACTCGACACGGTCATCCTGGGCATTGCGCTCACGATGTCTCCCTATATCGGCACGCTCGAGGCGTTCGCGTTTGCCGCGATCGCGTCGTCGGCGCTGCATGACATCTTCTGCGCCTTGTGGCTTGCGCTCTACATGGGTGTGCGTGGGCGTCTCAAGGACACGTGGGCTGCGCTGCGCACCCGTAGCGGCAAGGTGGTCGTGCTCGGCGCGTTGCTGGGTGGCCCGGTTGGCATGACCGGTTACGTCATCGCCATCAACAACATCGGTGCGGGGTACACGGCCATCATCTCGGCGTTCTATCCGGCCGTGGGCGCAATCCTCTCCTTCATCATTCTCAAGGAACGCATGAACGTAAAGCAGCTCGTTGCGTTTGCCTGCGCGCTCGGTGGCATCGTCGCCATGGGCGTGCTTTCCCTCACCGATGCCGAGACGGTGGGAGATCCCGTCATCGGCCTCGTGGGCGCGGCTGCCTGCGTGCTTGGCTGGGGAAGCGAGGCCGTGCTCTGCGGATGGGGCATGCGCGATGACGCGGTCGACAACGAGACGGCGCTGCAGATCCGCGAGACCACGAGCGCGCTCGTCTACGCCATCGTCGTGCTTCCGGCATTCGGCGCATGGGCGTTCACGGCAAGCGCCTTCCCGTCGCTGGCGACGGGCGTCGTCGCGCTGGCCGCGCTGGCGGGCACGACCTCGTACCTCTTCTACTACAAGTCCATCAGCTCGCCTCTGGGCGCGGCGAAGTCCATGGCGCTCAACATCAGCTATTCGGCATGGGCGGTGCTCTTCGCGTTCGTGCTGCAGGGCACGGTGCCGACGCTCGCCTCGGTCGTGTGCTGCGTCGTCATCCTGGCAGGCACGATTCTCGCCGCAAGCGACTGGAACGAGCTCTTCAGCCGCGGTTCGCGGCAGGTCGACGAGGCATAGGTTATGGAGTTGCTGCCGGGATGAGACAGCGTCCCTGAGCAACTGTCTCATCCCATCCTCTATGCCTCATTCGGGCGCGATACGGTTTGCCAGGTTGGTAACCGCGCTCGCGGCGGCGCCGAGCGAGCCGTCCGTGTTTTCCGATAGGGCCTTGACGAAGGAGCGCGCCGCGGAAACGAGAATCTTGCGCGTGGGGCGATCGATCTTGCGCGACGCCTCGAGTATGAGCGACAGGCCCCTGGGACCTCCGTTGAGGATGTCGATGGGGTTTTGCGCGTGCGAGACCTCGATGGCCTGGAAGAACGCATCGACGATTTCCTCGCGCTCAGCGTCATCGTATCCCGAGAGCCATGCGTGCAACGTCCTGGCGGTGGCCTTCGTCGCTTCGGGGAGATTGGGTAGATAGACGAAATCCGCAAGCTCCTCGTCAACTTCCCAGGTGAACGCGCTGTGTTGGTCAAGACCACTTGCGCTGCTCATCGCGACGTAGACGGGCGCCTCCGATTCGAGCATGATGCCGACAAGCGACTCCTCGGGCACGACCTTGACGAGCTTGCCTCTCAACGGGGCGTAGTCGTCGGCCGTGAAGGTGCCGGCCTTGAATCCGGGGCCGTCGAGGTTGTAGACGCGCTCGATGCGCTCCTGGACGGCGGGCGAGCAGCGAAGCGCCGCGTATTCGGCGAGGTTACCGCCCTTGGAGTGGCCGACGATGTAGAGCCTTTCGGGTAGGTACGTCTGGTTGGCGACGGTTTCGAGGTACTCCACCGCAAGGTCCTGTGCGGGGACGGGCATCGTGAAGGCCATGTTGAAGTCCTCGCGCCAACCGATGGTCGAGGTGTCGGTTCCGCGAAATGACACGCAAGTGAACATGTCTTTGTAGACGAAGGTCATGGCTCCGAATTGGGTCTGTCGCATCGTGTCGAAGACGGCGTGGTAGTTGAGGACCGTCATATCGCGAAAGCGCGGACTCGCCGCTATGCCGAGCAGTGCACCCGCGGCCTTTGCCGGATCGAGCAGGTTGGAGAACATGACCGGGTAATGTTCGGCCTGGAGCATCCGCGAGAAGATGACGCCACGCGTGCGTGGCTTGAGCAACGCGTGCAGGCCCCGCTGGTTGGCGTCGCCGGGAAGCAGCGGCACGACGTCCTTGGCATGAATCATGGCGATTTGGGAGAGCACGGTGGCGTCGAGCGTGCAGAAGGGCATGCGCTCGAACGGTGCGAACTGCTCTGCGAGGTAGTCTGTCATGTACGGCATGGGCGTGACCTTTTCCTAGGCGGGATTGACGTGAATCATGACGTGCTTGACCTCGGGAAACGCATGCTCGATATCATCATGGACGCGTTCGGCGATGGCGTGGGCGTCCGTCAGCTGCATCGAGCCGTCGATTGCGATTTCCATGTCGATGTAGACCTTGTCCCCGAACATGCGCGTGCGCAGCATGTCGATGTGTTCGACTTGGTTCTCGGCATCGACGAGCTGGCGAACCTCCTCCTCGAACTGCTCCCCGCAGGAGGTGTCGAGCATCTTCTTCAGGGCGTCGTAGATGATCGAGATGCCCTGCTTGAGGATGAACAGGCAGATGACGACGCTGGCGATGGGATCGAGCACGGGATAGCCGAGCATTGAGCCGCCGACTCCGACGAGCGCGCCGATTGAGCTCATCGCGTCGGAGCGATGGTGCCAGGCGTCCGCCTCGAATGCCGACGAGCGAATGACGCGCGCCCAGTGGCGCGTGTACCAGAACATGCCCTCCTTGACGGCGATGGAGACGATGGCTGCGACGAGCGCGATCATGCCGGGGATGGGCAGACTCTCGTAGTTGCCCGCGAGGATCTTCTCGAGGCCGACCCAGCCGATGCCGACGCCCGTCACCAGCAGGATGAGGCCGAGCACGATGGCGGCGAGGCTCTCGATGCGCTCGTGTCCGTAGGGATGGGACGCGTCGGCCTCACGCCGGCCGAACCTGACGCCAAGGAAGGCGATGAAGGTCGCGAAGACGTCCGAGAGGGAGTGGACGGCGTCGGAGACCATGGCGCTCGAGTTGCCCATGATGCCTGCGATAAACTTGAACGCCGACAGGAAGACGTTGCCGATGATGCCCACGAGCGAGAGCTTGCGGATGATTGCCGTCTCGTCGGGCTTCGTGTCTTTCTCGTTCGCCTTCATGTCTCCCGATACCTTGCGTGTCGCATTAACGTGAACCCCCGGCCAGTTTTGCTGCCCGGGGGTTCAATGATACCGCTCTTACTCGTCAGTTGGCGGCTCCTTGCCCGTTCTGCCCTTGCGTGCCATTCCGTATTGGATGACGAAGACGGCGACAATGATCGCGATGCCGATCACGTCCGTGATCGATTCGGGAACCATGAGCGCGAGGCCGCCGGCTATGAGGACGATGCGCAGGAGCATGGGTATTCGCTCGAAGAGATTGCCGTTGAGGCCAGCTGCGATGCCGAAGAGCCCCACGAGCGAGGTGATGATCGGGATGATGATTTCCCACCAGTTGCTCATTCCGTCGAGCAGCATGATCGGATTGAAGGCGAAGATATAGGGCACGATGAACGCGGCGATGGCGATCTTGCTTGCCGTGAAGGCCGTCTTCATCGGATTTGACTTGGCGATGGCGCTGCCCGCGTACGCCGCCAGCGCGACAGGCGGCGTGATGTCGGCCACGATGCCGAAGTAGAAGACGAAGAAGTGCGCGGCAACGGCCGGGATCCCGAGCTGGATGAGAATCGGGGCGCAGGTGGAGGCCATGATGCAGTAGTTCGCCGTGGTGGGGACGCCCATGCCCAGGATGATGCAGCACAGCATGGTGAGCACGAGGCCGATCATGGTCGCGTCGCCGGCGAAGTTGACGATGGCGTTGATGAGCGTGCCGGCCAGGCCCGTGACGGTGATGCAACCGGCGATGAGGCCGGCCATGGCGCAGGCGACGGCCACGGAAACGCAGCTGCGGGCACCGGCGATGAGGGCGTCGTAGCCCGTGGCCAGCGCCACCTTGAGCGAGTCGACGAAGACGCTGCCGACGGTCTGACCCTCGGAGCGTTCCTTGACGCCGGTCACGAAGAAGTTGATGAAACCGATGACGAAGGCGCCCAGGATAGAGATGGCAGCCGATACGGCCATGGTGCGCGCGCCCGAGGCGACGAGCCAGACGAGCAGCACGAGCGGAATGACGAGGTAGCAGTTCTTGCCGAGGTAGCTCCATTTGGGAAGCTCGGCACGCGGGATGCCCTCGAGCTGGAGCTTCTTCGCCTCGAGATGCACGGCGAGGAAGATGCCCGTGAAGTAGAGCAACGCGGGGATGATGGCCTTGGCGGCGACCTCGATGTAGGGGATGCCCATGTACTCGGCCATCAAGAAGGCGGCGGCGCCCATGATGGGCGGCATGATCTGACCACCTGTCGAAGACGCGGCCTCGACGGCACCGGCGAACTCGGGCTTGTATCCCGTCTTCTTCATCATGGGGATGGTGACTGATCCGGTCGTGACGGTGTTGCCGACCGACGAGCCGCTCACCATGCCGCACAGGGCGCTCGAGATGACGGCGACCTTCGCGGCGCCGCCGCTCGACCAGCCGGCGATGCGGTTGGCGAACGAGATGAAGAAGCCCGCGATGCCCGTGCGCTCGAGGAAGGCACCGAAGATGATGAAGAGGACGATGTAGGTGTAGCAGACGTTGATGGGCGTTCCGATGATGCCGTTGGTGGTGTAGAACATGCGATAGACGACGGTACGCAGGGCGAGCATGAGGTCCATGCCTCGGTCGACCACGAAGAAGTAGAAGGCGTAGACGAGCAGGGCGGCCACCACGAAGATGATGGGCAAGCCGACGCTGCGACGGCAGAGCTCGGCCACGACGAGAATGCCGACGATGCCGATGACGATCATCACCTCGTCAATGCGCGTGCCCAGCTTGATGATGGGCAACGCGTTGAACGCGAAGTAGAAGAAGCAGGCGGCTCCGATGATCATGAGCAGGATGTCGTACCAGGGAATGTAGTTGGTGCGGACCTTCTTCTTGTTGGCGGGATATACCAGAAAGCCGATGATGACGATGCATCCGAGGAAGAGCGTGAGCCTGACCTCGGGTAAAGCCGTGCTGAACAGCGTCATGCCGATGCAGTAGACGGAGAAGACGGCCATGATGGCCCTGACGATGATCTTGGGGACGCCCTCCCAGATGCGCGTGTTGGACTCGCGGTCGAACTTGCGCAGGATCTGCTCGGCCTCGTCGGTCTCGACGGGAGCGGCGGCCTTGTCCATGATGATGTCCGCGCCCTCTTCGGTCGCGATACCCGTCTCGATTTCCTCGCCGACGAGGTCGGAATCCTCGATGGCCTCGAGGGTCTGCTTTGTGGTCTGGTCCGGTGCGCCGGGGTGGGGCGGAAGGTCGACGACGGTCTCGCGCACGTCGACGTCCTGTTGCGCGGTGGGCGCGACGCCGGTCTTCTTTCTTTTGACCCTGTTACTGATTCTGCTTTCCCTAGCCCTGTGGACCATACGGTTCTCCCTCAAAACGCATCGAAGCCATGATGGAAGGCAGGTGCGCCCCTCGCGTCATGGCTTCGACTTAGATCAAAACGCTTGATGGCCTAGAAGACCATCACCTCAAGACTACTTCGTGGGAACGGTGATGTTCTTTTCCGCGAAGTACTTGGCGGCACCGGGATGATACGGGACGCTCGCGACGGACGCACCCTTCTCGAGGCTGATTTCGGCGTACTTGGCATGATTCTCGATGAGGTCGGGCGCGTTGTCAAAGATGTCGGCCGTGATGGCGTAGACGTCTTCCTCGGAGACTGCGTTGTCGACGATGATGACGGCGTCAACGCCGACGGTCACCACGTCGGAATCCTGGCCGGAGTAGGTGCCGGCAGGGATGACCGCCTCGGAGTAGAAGTTGTTCTCGGCGATCAGCTGCTGGATGTGAGCCTGGTCGAGCGAGATCAGGTAGGCCTGCTTGGTGGTGGACAGGTCGGTGATGGCCGTGGTGGGAGCACCGGCGACGATGAAGGCGGCGTCGATCTTGCCGTCTTTGAGCGCGTCGGCAGAATCACCAAAGCTCTGGTAGGTCGGGTTGATGTCGCTCTCGCTCAGGCCATAGGCACCCAGGATGTCGATGGCGTTGAAGTACACGCCCGATCCGGCGGCGCCGATGGAGACGTTCTTGCCCGCGAGGTCGGCGACGGACTTGATGTTGGGATCGCAGGTCACGATCTGCACCTGCTCCTGATACAGTGCGCCGAGCGTGGAGAAGGTGGTGACGGGCTTGCCCTCGAACAGGTTGGTGCCGTCGTAGGCGTAGGCCATGACGTCAGATTGAGCAAAGCCGAGCTCGGCGGTGCCGTCCTCGAGCTCCTGGATGTTGGCCTGCGAGCCACCGCTCGAGGCAGCCGTGATGCTCGCGTCGGTGTTGTTGGTCGCATGCTGCGCGATGACGGAACCGAAGGCGTAGTAGGTACCGGACTCGCCGCCGGTCACGAAGCGCAGGCTACCGCCGTTGTCGGCGCTGGAGCTACTGCTCGAGCTACCGCCGCCGCAGCCGACCAGGGCGAAGGAAAGCGCCAGGGCCAGGGCGATGACGCCCGCGACTGAGGCGAACCTCTTCTTGTTCATTTTCACGATGATCTCTCCTCTTCACGTGGAAACAAAGCCATGCATGTTTTGAGTATGCACGGAAAACTCTATGCATTATATCTGCAAATTATTGCGTCAATTGTTTCATTAAAGAAACAGATTACGGTTTGGTGGCATTCGGGTGTCCGATTTGCCGTATGGGTACGAAAGACTTTATCGCTTTTGGCGTATAATCATGGCGCTAGGGAACGTCGCGGTTGGTTTCGAGACGGGAGGCCGTCATGTCCAAGAACATTCTGCTCGTCCATGCGAGTCCGCGTTCGGGCGGAAACTCGAGCATCCTCGCCGACTGGTTCGAGCGCGGGGCGCTCGAGGCGGGCAACGAGGTCACGCGCGTCGAGGTGGGACATGCGAACATTTCCGGCTGCATGGCCTGCGAGTACTGCTTTTCGCACGATGGCGCATGCGTCCAGGATGACGACATGCAAAAGTTCTATCCGCTGCTGCACGAGGCGGACGTGATCGTGTACGCGACGCCCATGTACTTCTACAACTTTCCCGCGCAGCTGCGCGCCTTCCAGGATCGCATGTTCTGCGGTGTCACAAAGCCCTTCGGCATTACGGCCACCGCCTTGCTGCTGTGCTTCGAGGACAAGGACGTCTCGACGTGCGATCCTGTCGTCGACAGCTACCGCGTGGCGGCCAATTACTGCAAGCAGGAGAATCTCGGCGAGGTCATCGTCAACAACGTCTACGAGAAGGGCGCCATCGAGGGCAACCCCGGGCTGCAGAAAGCCTACGAGCTCGGCCTGAGCATCAAGTAGACGGGGAGAAGACGATGGACGACATGCCCGCATCGATCCTGGTCGTGGCCAATCCGGCCGCCGGCAATGGCACGGGTACGCAGGCAGCACGCCGGGCCGTCGGCGAGTTCGAGGCGGCGATTGCCGGCGGGAGGGCAGCCCCGTTTCTTGCCGGCGTCGAAGTGGACGCCGCTTTCCTGAGCTCGGCCGACCAGACGCGCTCTCTCATAGAGGGCTCCGCCGATCGGCGGGCCATCGTCGCCGTGGGCGGTGACGGGCTCGTGCATCTGGTGGTAAACGCCCTCATGGCGATCGCGCCGGAGCGACGACCGGCTCTCGCGGTGGTGCCCGCCGGGACGGGCAACGACTATGCCCGCGCGCTCGGGTTGCCACTCGACCTGAAACGCTCCGTGCACGTCATTTTGCAAGCCAGTCCGCGCCCCGTTGACCTGGGACTGTGCAACGGCGAGTATTTCGCCGAGACCCTCTCGTTCGGTCTCGATGCCGCCATCGCGCTCGATACCGTGCGTCGGCGCGAGGAGACCGGGCGCTCGGATGCGGGCGTGTACTTCGCGAGCGGCATCGACCAGCTGACGCATAACCTGGTGTCGCGGAATTACCACGGCAATCTGGACGGGCATCCCATAGAGGGCACGAGTGTCACCTTTGCCGTGCAGGTCGGGCCGTACTATGGCGGCGGGTTCAAGATTTGCCCGGAGGCAAAGATAGACGACGGCGTGCTCGATCTGTGCATTTCGCACCCGCCGGTAAGCGTCACCCGGGCAATCTACATCTTCATGCGTGCGAAGAACGGCAAGCACGTGCATATGAAGCCCATGGAATTCGCATGTGCGCGGCATGCCCTCATCGAGTTCGACGAGGAGCCGCCTTGTCAGATCGACGGCGAGCCGTTGCACGCCACGCGCTTCGACATCACCTGCGAGCACCAGGCACTGCGCGTGCTGGCCTGAGGTGATGAGACAACGTCCCTGAGCAACTGTCTCATCTCGCCACTACAGCAGCGTTGCGTTCAACAGCACGGGGTTGTGGTCGGTGAACTCGAAGCCTGCGTTGATGGTTTCGAGCGCGTCGATGCGCACGTTATCCGAGACGATGAATCCGTCGATCATGTAGAACTGGAAGTTCGCCGAGCCGTCATAGGGACGGTCGAGCGAGCGGCAAGTGGGCGTTGAGTTGTCCATCACCGCGGTAAAGCCATCGCCTAGCGAACTCACGTCGATGTAGCCGCACTGCCATAGGTCGTCGCCTTGCAGCGGATACATACTCGTGTCCACGTTCGAGAAGCTCTGGTTGAAGTCGCCGCCGGCGATGACGTAGTTGCCCTTCGCACGTTCTTCCTGGAGCAGACGGGCGAGCTGCTCTGTCTGCGCCGCCTTGCCCTCGCCGTCGTCGTAAGCCTCGAGATGCAGGTTCACGAGTACGAGTTCGGCAGAGCTGCCCTGTACGGGCACGCGTTCGACGAGCAAACAGCGTTTGAGGTTGCCCAAGCGCACGGGCCAGGAAAACGGACAGGGAAGCTGCACGCGCTCGGCGCTTTTCGGCTGTATGCGCGAGAGCGTCATGATACCGCTTTCGACGGCGCCGATGGGCGGCAGGGGATAGGGGACGTAGACCACGTCGTAGTTGAGGGCGTAGGCCGATGTGTACGCGGGAGCAAACGCCGTGGCGATGCGCGCCCGTTCGTTGATGCCATACGTGCGCTCGGAATCCTGATCGACCTCCTGGAGGAAGATGAAGTCGGGATCGAGGGCGGCGAGTTCGTCTTCGATGCCGGCGAGGTTCGCCAGGACGCCATCATGCGAGACGGTACGCACACCATCGCCGCCATCCATGAAGAAGTCTGCTTGCCTGGAGAGGCCGCCATAGCCCGCGTTCCAGGTGACGACGCTGACGCTTTGCCCGGGCTCGAGCGTTTCCCGGGCCACGCCATGAATCTCGATTTCCTGCGTGGCGGGCGGATTGTATTCCGTGACGGTGAGGAAGGCGACCAATGCGAGGATGAAGACGACGAGTATCGCGACGATGATGCCGATGACCTTTCCCGTCTTGCGGGCGATGGATGCTGCCATGGATGGTCCGCCTTTCGTGTGTTGTGCGCGTCTGCTCATTCTATACTGTGCAAGATTAGCTTGCATTGTTCTGTCATTTCGACCGGAGGCGCATGGCGCCGTAGCGGAGAAACCTATGACGAGAGGAAAATGAGACAGTTACTCTGAGCAACTGTCTCATTCCCAAGGTCAGAGTAGGAGAGAGTAGATCATGAGCATACAGACCACGCTGTGCTACATAGATGACGGAAGCGCCTACCTCATGTTGCATCGCGTGAAAAAGGAACATGACGTCAACAAGGGCAAGTGGATCGGCATCGGCGGCAAGTTTGAGCCCGACGAAAGCCCCGAGGAATGCATGATGCGCGAGGTGCACGAGGAGACGGGCCTGACGCCGCGCGCATGGCGCTACCGTGGTATCGTCACTTTCGTCTCTGGCCGCTGGGTGACCGAGTACATGCACCTCTTTACGATCACGGACTGGACCGGCACGGTACGGAGCTGTAACGAGGGCATATTAGAATGGGTGCCCAAAGACGAGCTCCTGGATTTACCGCATTGGAAGGGCGACGAGGCGTTTCTCAAGCTCATTGCCGACCCCGAGCAGCCCTTCTTCTCGCTCAAGCTCGTCTACGACGCAAATGACGAACTCGTCGAGGCAAGCCTGGACGGCGAGCCCCTCGACCTCGTAGATTGGAACTGGGCATGAACGTCATCGACATGAAGCGCGACCACGTGGTTCGCGCCACCGCAGCCAACGGGGCCATCCGCGCCTTCGCCGTGTACTCGCGCGGGCTCGTGGAGGACGCGCGACGCATGCACGAGCTGTCACGTACGGCCACGGCCGCCCTGGGCCGCACGCTCACGGCCGCCGCCATGATGGGGACCATGATGAAGGGCGACAAGGACGCGCTCTCCATCGTCTTCAATGGCGATGGGTCGTTGGGCAACATCACCGTGACGGCGAAGTCGGATGGTAGCGTCAAGGGCTATGTGGGCAATCCGCAAGCCTCGCTTCCCTCCAAGGTGGGCGAGAAACTCCGCGTGGGCGAGGTCGTGGGCAAGGGCACGCTGCGCATCATCTACGACCTGGCGATGCGCGAGCCCTATAGCGGCGTCGTCGAGATTCAGTCCGGCGAGATCGCCGACGACATCGCATACTACCTCACCTCGAGCGACCAGATTCCCTCGGCGGTCTCGCTGGGCGTGCTGCTCAACGAGGATAGCTCCGTGCACGAGGCGGGTGGCTTCATCGTCCAGCTCATGGACGGGGCGACTGACGAGACGGCTGCTCAGCTCGAGGAGCGCATCGCGTCGCTGCCGAGCGCCACGACGATGCTTTCGGAGGGCGAGACGCCCGAGAGCATCCTGGAGCGGATTCTCGGCGACATGGACTTGCAGATTCTCGAGGATGGTCCGGTGGAGTTTCGCTGCGATTGCACGCGCGAACGCACGCTCAAGCTGCTCTCGCTCGTGAGTGCCGACGAGCTGCAGAACATGGTCGACGAGGGCGAGGACGTGGAGATGGTCTGCGCGTTCTGCAATAGCAAGTACCAGTATAGCCCCGACGAGATCGCTGCGCTGATCGAGGAATAGGGGGAGCGTAGGGGGAGGTCTAATCCTGGATTTCTCTGGATCGAATCGCTCGCTACTCCCCAAATAGCGGGGTGGAGAAATAGCGCTCGCCGGTGTCGGTGAGGACGGTCACGACGGTGGCATCCGGCCCCAGCTCGTAGCCGAGCATCATCGCCGCGACGACGTTCGTGCCGCTCGAGATGCCGCAGAGCAGCCCCTCTTCCCGTGCGAGACGCTGGGCCATGGTGATGGCCTCGTCATCGCTCACCACGCAGGTCGCGTCGATGACGCTGCGGTCGAGGATGGCGGGAATGACGCCATCGCCGATGCCCATCTGCAGGTGCGTGCCGATGTTGCCGCCGGCGAGCATCGCCGCGTTCTCGGGCTCGGCCGCCCAGACGATGGTATCGGGGTTGGCCAGCTTGAGCGCGCTGCCGATGCCCGTGATGGAGCCGCCGGTGCCAAAGCCGCAGGCGAAGCCGTCGATGACGATGCCGGACTCGTTGGCGTCATCGAGGATTTCCACGGCCGTCTGCGCACGTTGGATGGCGACGTTGTCGACGTTCGAGAACTGGTCGGGCATGAAGGCGTTGGGGTCTGCCGCCGTCTGTTCGCGCGCGAGCTCCGCGCACGTCGCGATGGCCTTGCCGATGTCGCCGTCGTCATGGACGAGCTCGATCTGCGCACCGTAGGCCTCGCAGATCTTGCGACGCTCGACCGAGACCGAATCGGGCATGATGATGCGCACGTCGTAGCCGCGTACCGCGCCCACGAGGGCCAGGCCAATGCCCTGGTTGCCGCTCGTCGGCTCGATGATGGTGGTCTTGCCGGGTGCGATCTCTCCGCGTCGCTCGGCTTGGAGGATCATGTTGTACGCCGTGCGCGTCTTGATCGAACCGCCGACGTTGAGTGCCTCGAACTTCACGAGAATCTGCGCGCAGTTCTCGTCGGGAATGTGCCGCAGACGGATGAGGGGCGTGTGGCCCATCGCCTCGAGCACGTTGTCGTAAACCATGACTTCCTCTTACATCATGCTGCCGCGCAGGCGGCTTGCCATGCGAATATCTCCGGAAATTATACGCGAACACCGTCTGGTTGCCGTGAGGCTCCGCTTCCGTTTCCCAACCGTTTTTCTTGGCGATGACGACCATCTTGACTGCCCTGGTCAGTCAAGTTCGCATGGCGACCGTGATACCATATCGAGTTACCGCGCTGGGGAGAGCGCGCCGGACAAGCGAGGGACGTTATGGCAAAACGAGATAGGTTTTCGAGCAACATCGGCTTTCTGCTGGTAAGCGCGGGTTGCGCAATCGGCCTGGGCAACGTCTGGCGTTTCCCCTACATCACGGGCGAGTACGGTGGTGCGGCCTTCATCCTCATGTACCTCTTCTTTCTCGTGGTGTTCGGGCTGCCCATGCTTTCGATGGAGTTCACGGTCGGACGCGCCAGCCAAAGGTCCATCTCGCGTGCATTCGACGTGCTCGAGCCCGAGGGCACCAAATGGCATTTCATGCGCTGGGTGGGATTCATCGGCAACTTCCTGCTCATGATGTTCTATACCTGCGTCGCGGGTTGGATGCTCAACTACTTCATCAAGATGTCGACGGGCACCTTCGAAGGGCTGAACGTCGCGCAAACCGGCGCCGTGTTCGATGCCATGCTCGCCAATCCCGGCGAGGTCGTGGGCTGGACCATCGCCGTGTGCGTCATCGGCATGCTCGTCTGCGCGCTCGGCCTGAACAAGGGCGTCGAGCGTGTCACCAAGTACATGATGAGCGCCCTGTTCGTCATCCTCGTCATTCTCATCATACGTGCCGTCACGCTTCCCGGCGCAGAGGACGGATTGGCCTTCTACCTCATGCCCGACTTCTCGAAGATGTTCGCGAACGGAGCTGCGGGCTTTGGCGATGCCGTCTATGCGGCAATGGGGCAGAGCTTCTTCACGCTGTCCATCGGTATCGGCTCCATGGAGATTTTCGGTAGCTATCTGGGCAAGGAGCGCCGCATCTTTGGGCAGGCGCTTTCCGTCGGCGTGCTCGATACCGTCATCGCGCTCATGGCCGGCCTCATCATCTTTCCCGTCTGCTTTGCCTTCGGCGTCGATCCGGGCAGTGGTCCGGGCCTCGTGTTCGTGACCCTGCCCAACGTCTTTTCGCAGATGTGGCTCGGACAGCTCTGGGGCGCGCTTTTCTTCCTGTTCATGTCGTTTGCGGCACTCTCCACGGTGATCGCCGTCTTCGAGAACATCATCCGCATGTTCATGGACTACAAGGGATGGGATCGCCGCAAGGCCGTCTACATCTCGCTCGTCGCCATCGTGATCCTGTCGCTTCCCTGCGCGCTGGGATTCAACGTGCTCTCGTTCATCTCGATTCCGGGCATCGGCGACATCCAGGGCATCGAGGACTTCATCGTGTCGAGCAATATGCTGCCTTTGGGATCGCTCGTGTTCCTGCTCTTCTGCACGAGAAAGTACGGCTGGGGATGGAAGAACTTCATCGCCGAGGTCGACACCGGCGAGGGAATGAAGTTCCCGAGCTGGATGCGCGGATGGGTCACCTATGGCGTCCCCGTGCTCTTCGTGATCGTGTTCGTCATGGGCTGGGCACCGCTCATCGGTGGTTGGCTGGGCATCTAGCGCGATGAAGTCCCGTCGCTACGTGTTGTTGCCGTGGTGGCGGATGATGTCGACGATGATCCACAGTGTGAGGCCGATGCCGACGCAGTAGCCCGTAAACGACAGCACGGGCAACCCGGCGATTGTCGGCTCTGTGATTGTGCTCACGAGGGCTGCGCTCACGAGCGTGCCAGCCGTAATCATGCCGAGCGTGAGGCGGTTGACGATGCGCGAGATCTTGCTCATGGGCTCCTCGCTGCCCAACATCTCCATGTTGATCTTGAGCTGGCCGCGGCTCAGCATGTGCGTTACGTCGCCGATGTACTCGGTGGCACGTGCCAGGCCACGGGCCGATCGGTCCAGGCTGATGATGAGGTCGCGCGTGATCTGCTTGAACTCCTCGATGGGCGTCTTCTGGCGGCTCAGGTGCCCGTTGATGACATCGACCATGTTGAAACTACCCACGAAGTTGATGAGCGTGCCCTCGAGCGTGACCAGTCCGCGCGCGACTGCCGTCAGGCAACTTGGCAATTCGAGCTTGCATTCGCGCATGGCGTTGGTGATGTCGGTGAGAAAGGCGCCGATGTCGATCTCGTCCATCTCGGCCGAGGCGTAGCGATCGATGATGCGGTCGAGTATCCCGAGTAGCCGTGGATGGTCGATGGCGTTGACGTCGCCGCCTACCGAGAAGCCGATAAGGGCGTCCTCGAGCATGGTCGAGCTCTCGTGGCCGACGGCGACGATGACGCGCGTGAAGCCCGCGCGCTCCTCCGGCGTGAGGCGGCCCATGTTGCCGAGGTCAAGATAGACGATGCAGCCGTCCATGATCTCGATGTTGCCGGGATGCGGATCGGCGTGAAAGAAGCCGTAATCGAGAATCTGCGTGGCGTAGTTGTCGAGCAGCTTCTCGCCGATTTCGGCAAGGTCATAGCCGTTGTCGACGAGCTTCTGCGTATCACGGATCGAAATGCCGTCGACGTACTCCATGACGAGGACTTCCTCGGTACAGTACTGTGGGTACGGCTTGAGGCAGTGGAGGAATGCGACATCCTTGTTGAGTTCGGCGAATTCGGCGAGGTTCTGGGCTTCCTTGTCGAAGTCGGTCTCCTCGAGGAAGGTCTGCCAGAGCTCTTCGACCACATCGCGCAAGTCGACAATCTGGTTGTCCTTCATGAAGCGCTGCGCGTACTTTGCCAGCGAGCGCATCATGTCGATGTCCTGCGCCATGGTGATGCGCACGCCCGGGCGCTGGACTTTGATGGCGACCTCTTCGCCGCTCTCGCGCAGGACCGCACGATGCACCTGCGCAAGCGAGGCGCTGCCGAGTGGCTTGGAGTCGATTTCGGAGAAGATCCGCTCGCGGCGCTCCTTGCCGTATATGGTGTCGAGCGTGGCGAGAACCTCGTCGAAGGGGAGCGGATCAACGTCCGTCTGGAGATGCGAGAGCTCCTCGCAGTATTCGGGCGGGAGAATCTCGGAGCGCGTCGAAAGCGTCTGGCCGATTTTGATGAAGCTCGGGCCGAGCTCCTCGAGCATGGAACGCAGCTCGATGGGGGTTATGCCCTTGAGGGCATGGTAGCGGCGCACGATGCTCAGGAGCTCGCGCAGGCGCGCGAAGCGGGAACGGCGCGTCAGCCCGAACTGCTTTTGCGGACTGACGCCCGATGGCGTGTCGAAGACGCGCTTGAACAGGTTGTTACCGCTCGTCGGCATGAATCGCTATTCGTCCTTGAGGTGGTCACTCGGGTCGAGGTCGTTGCCTCCGTAGGTGCCGTCGGGGTTGATGACGACATCGCCGGGATCGGCCGTGCCGGCCGAGGGCTCCGCGTGGGCCTCGACGTCGAGATGGTCGACGGGATCGACGTCGTTGCCGACGTAGACGCCGTCTGCGCCGATGACGACATCATCATCGGCTACTTCCTCTGCCTCGACGACGACGTCATCGTTTCCGTCCTGCTCCATCTCGCGCGCGATCTGGGCCATCTGCTCCGCGAAAGCAACGCGCTCCTCCGGAGACAGCGAGCGCACGTAGGCGCGGATGGACTCCTCGCGCAGCTTGCCCGCGCCCTCCTCGGCCTTGTGCTTGAGCTCCTCGTTTATCTTGCGCCCCTGGTCGACGGTGACCTGACCGCGCTCGACGAGGTCGTCGATGACTGCCTTGGCCTTCTCGCCGCCAATGGACAGGGCGCCGACGCCGGCGAGGAAGATGTTCTGGAAGGTCTCGGTGAGGTTGTTCGCAATGTTGTTCGCCATGATGCTCTCCTTTGCAAAGGTGAATACCGAACACATTCATTTTAGCGCAGGATGATGCCGCGTACTGCATGACCTTTCTGCTTGTTTGGGCTATTCTAGCGAGCATGCTGATAGACCAACTACAACGAATTCTCTTCTCCGCGGATACCCTTCAGCCCGTGCTTGGCAAGCTCGAGGCGGGCGATGACGCGTCGCTAGGCGTCGTCGCATCGGTGCGTCCCTTCGTCGTGGCATCGCTGTTCACGCGCGAACCGCGTACGGTCTTTGTCGTCGTGAGCGGCAATGACGCGGCCGAGCGTTTTGCCAACGATGTCGCCGCCTACATCGGACGCGCGCATGTCTGTGTGTATCCGGAGCGCATGGACATGCCGTGGCAGGACGTGCGCCCGGATCACAAGGTCATCGGTGCGCGCACGCGCGCCATCGGGTTGCTCGCGCTGGGACGTCCCATGGTGATCGTCGCGTCGGCACGCGCGCTGCTGCGCAAGGTTGCCCCGGCATCGGGAAACGTCTTCTCGCCGCTCGTCATCACGCGTGAGGACGGCGTCGTCGATGCGGCCACGGGCGAGCCCATAGCCTATGAGGATGTCGCCGCACAGCTCGTGAGCCGCGGCTACGAGCGCCTCGGTGAGCTTGACGGTCCCGGGACCTTCACGCAGCAAGGCGACACCATCGACGTATTCGGGTCGGGCATGACCGCGCCCGTGCGCGTCGAGTTCTTTGGCGATGACGTTGACGGCCTGCGTCGCGTGGTCGCGAGTACGGGGCAGACCGTCGGCGAGATCGACCGGGCGGAAATCTGGCCCGCGCGCGAGTTCGCAGTGAGCGCCGGAGGCATCAAGCGGCTCAAGGAGGCCCTGCGCGCCGAGCTCGCGAGTAACCGCGAGACGGTCGACAAGGTCGCCATGCTCGAGCAGGGGGTTCCCTTCGGTGACATGGACCGCTTCGCGCCCTATCTTTACAAGGAACTCGACCAGCCCATCCAGTACGCATCCAAGGGCACGCTCGTCGTCATCGCGGAGCCACGCTCCCTGTTCGATGACGCGGCCCATCGTTTCGACGAGATAAGCGCGATGGCGACCGAGGCGGGACTGAAGCCCGACGAGCTCGAGCGGCTGTTCGCGCCGCCTGCCAAGATGGACTTCGGCACGCGCCAGCGCCTTACGTTGCAGTCCATCATGCGCATCGGGGGAGCGGTCGATGCCGAGCTGGCCATCCAGCGCCCCAACGTCGCCGGGCGTGAGGAGAAGCTCTACGCGGCGATCAGGTCCCAGATCAAGGCGGGCATGACAACGCTGTTCTCTGTTCCCGACCGGCGGGCGCGCGAGGACTTCGAGCTCGCCTTCGGTGACTGCTCCATCCCCTTCGTGGAATGTCTCGACAAGGGTGACAAACCCCTTGACCGGCGCTATCTCAATATCGTCGATGTCGACGTTCCCAATGGGTTCGTGATTCCCGATGCGCATCTGGCGATGATCTCGATTGCGGACCTTTCGCGTCGGGGCGGTTCGCGCAACACGGGGCGGAGCATCGACATCACCGAGGTCACCTTTCCGTATCAACCCGGCGACTACGTCGTCCACGCGTCGCACGGCATCGCGTTGTTTTCGGGTATGGTGCGTCAGGAAGCTGCGGGGATGGAGCGCGACTACCTGCTGCTCTCCTACGCCGAAGGTGACAAGCTCTACGTGCCCGTCGAGCAAATCGACCGTGTCACGCGATACGTGGGCCCCGACGGCTCGGCGCCGCGTCTCACGCGACTGCACACGGCCGACTGGAGCCGTGCGATGGGCAAGGCGCGCAAGTCGGCAAAGAAGCTCGCGTTCGATTTGGTCGACCTCTACGCGCGCCGTTCCTCGGTCAAGGGATTCTCGTATTCGTCGGACACCGTCTGGCAGGAGGAGATGGAGCAGATCTTCCCCTATGAGGAGACGCCCGACCAACTCAAGGCCATCGCCGACGTGAAGGCCGACATGGAATCCGATCGACCGATGGATCGCCTCATCTGCGGCGACGTGGGTTTTGGCAAGACTGAGGTCGCCTTGCGTGCCGCCTTCAAGGCCGTGAGCGACGGGCGACAGGTCATGATTTTGTGCCCGACGACGATTCTGGCGCAGCAGCACTACACGACCTTCAACGACCGCTTTTCCCCCTTTGACATTCGCGTCGAGGTGCTGAGCCGCTTTCGCACGAGCGCACAGCAGAAAAAGGCGCTCGAGGGCTTTGCCGATGGCACGGTCGACGTGCTCGTGGGCACGCATCGCCTGCTCAGCCGCGACGTCAATCCCAAGAACCTAGGACTCGTCATCATCGACGAGGAGCAGCGCTTTGGCGTCGGTCACAAGGAGCAACTCAAGAACCTGCGCGAAAGCGTCGACGTGCTCACGCTTTCGGCCACGCCCATCCCGCGTACCCTGCAGATGTCGCTGTCCGGCGTGCGTGACATGTCGCTCATCCGCACCCCGCCGCCCAACCGCCGTCCCGTCGTCGTGCATGTGGGCGAGTGGGATGAGGATATCGTGAGCGGTGCCATCCGTCGCGAGATGGAGCGTGGCGGCCAGGTCTACTACGTGAGCAACCGGGTGCGCACCATCGACGACGCGCTCGATCGCGTGGTCGCCGCCGCACCCGAGGCGCGCGTGGGCGTCGCGCACGGCAAGATGGGGCCCAAGCAGATCGAGGCCGTGATGGAGCAGTTCTCTGCTGGTGAGATCGACGTGCTCGTCGCGACGACCATCGTGGAGAGTGGCCTGGACAACCCTCATACCAACACGCTCATCATCGAGGACTCGCAACGGCTCGGTCTCGCACAGCTCTACCAGCTCAAAGGTCGCGTCGGGCGTTCGGGACAGCAGGCGTACGCATACTTCCTCTTTCCGCCCGAAAAGCCCCTCACCGAGGAGGCGACCGAGCGCCTGCAGGCCATCGGCGAGTTCACCGACCTAGGAAGTGGCATGAAGGTGGCGATGAAGGACCTCGAGATTCGCGGTGCGGGCAGCATCTTGGGTGCCGAGCAAAGCGGCAACATGAGCGCCGTGGGCTTCGACCTGTTTGCCTCGATGCTCGCGCAGGCGGTATCGGATGCACGCGGCGAGGAGCAGATTGCCCATGAGGACATCCAGATTGACCTGGCCGCAGACTTCTTCATCCCCGAGGAGTTCATGCCCGCGACCGACGAGCGCGTCCTGTTCTACCGGCGCATCGCCGCGGCACAGGACGTGGAGGACGTGGACAGGATTGCCGAGGCCATGCAGTCAAAGTACGGGGCGTTGCCCGAGCCGGCGCGCAACATGCTCGACCGGGCCAGGCTCAAGGCGCTGGCTGCCGAATGCGGTGTCACGTCCATCACGCAATCGGGTGGCAAGATCGTGATTGCCCCGGTGTCATCGTCGCTCAAGAGCGCGGCGACGAAGAGCGACGAGGCGCGTGCCGTGCTCGAGCGACTGCGCGCCCTGTACTTCGCGAAGTCCGAGAAGTACACCGTGCCGTGTTCCAAGGGCGAACCGGCGCTTGCGGTCGCACTCGACATGCTCGAGGCGCTTGCGACGGTCGCCGAGGACAACCGCTAGACAGACGAGACGAGGTCGAGCTTCTCGGACAGCAGCTTGCGCAGGAAGCGCGCCGTATGGCTCTCCTCGTTTTTGGCGACCTGCTCTGGTGTGCCGTATGCCACAACGGTGCCACCCCCGTCGCCGCCTTCCGGACCAAGGTCGATGATGCGATCGGCCGCCTTGATGATGTCGAGGTTGTGCTCGATGACGAGTACGGTGTTGCCGGCGTCCACCAGACGCTCGAGCACCTCGAGCAGCTGGCGCACGTCCTCGAAGTGCAGGCCGGTCGTGGGCTCGTCGAGAATGTAGAAGGTCTTGCCGGTCTGCACCTTTTGCAGCTCGCTCGACAGCTTGACGCGCTGTGCCTCGCCGCCCGAGAGCGTCGTGGCCGGTTGCCCGAGCGTGATGTAGCCCAGACCGACGTCATTGAGGGTCTGGAGCTTGCGCTTGATGCCCGGAATGTTCTCGAAGAACTGGCATGCCTCGGCCACGGTCATATCGAGCAAATCGGCGATGGACTTGCCGCGATACGTGACCTGCAGCGTCTCGCGGTTATAGCGGGCACCGCCGCATACTTCGCAGGGAACGTAGATGTCAGGCAGGAAGTGCATCTCGATCTTGAGCTGACCGTCGCCCTTGCACGCCTCGCAACGGCCGCCGGCGACGTTGAACGAGAAGCGCCCCGCCGAGAAGCCGCGGGCACGGCTTTCGGGTAGGCTCGCGTAGAGCTTGCGTATGTCATCCCAGACGCCCACGTAGGTGGCCGGGTTGCTGCGCGGGGTGCGCCCGATGGGGGACTGGTCGATGTTGACGACCTTGTCGATGAGCTCGACGCCCTCGAGGGAGCGGTACTTTCCGACGCGCTTGCGTGTGCGCATGACCTGATTGGATAACGCCGGGGCCAGGGTGTCGGTTACCAGGGAGCTCTTGCCCGACCCACTCACGCCCGTCACGACGGTGAGCGTACCGATTTCGACCTGCACGTTGACGTTCTTGAGGTTGTTCGCCCGTGCGCCCTTGAGCTTGATGGCGCCACGTTTGGGCTTACGGCGCTTGGCCGGCACGGGAACGAAGCGCTCGCCCGAAAGGTACTGGCCGGTAATCGATTCCGGGCAGGCGGCGATGTCTGCCGGCGAGCCCGCCGCGACGATCTCGCCGCCTGCGACACCGGCGCCTGGGCCGATGTCGACAACGTAGTCGGCGCTACGGATGGTGTCCTCGTCATGCTCGACGACGATGACGGTGTTGCCGAGGTCGCGCAGGTGGCGCAGCGTCTCGATGAGGCGCTCGTTGTCGCGCTGGTGCAGGCCGATGGAGGGCTCGTCGAGGATGTAAAGCACTCCCATGAGACCGGCTCCGATCTGCGTGGCCAGGCGGATGCGCTGCGCCTCGCCGCCCGAGAGCGTGGCCGTGGGCCGGTCGAGCGTGAGGTAGTCGAGGCCGACGTCGACGAGGAACCTCAGACGCGTGCAGACCTCCTTGATGATGGGCTTGCCGATGAGCTCCTGGATTTCCGTCATCTCGATGTGCTCGAAGAAGTCGAGCGCCTGCGCGGCGGAAAGCTGCGTGGCCTCGTGGATGTTCTTGCCCGAGATGGTCACGGCGAGCACTTCGGGCTTGAGGCGGCTGCCGTTGCAGGTGTGGCAGGGGTTGATCGCCATGAACTCCTCGAGACGCGCCTGCGTGCGCTCGCTGTCGCTTTCGTCATGCTTACGCATGATGGCCGCCAGTACGCCCTCCCAGCGCGTGAACCAATAGGTGTCGCGTCCGTCGCGCGTGACGTAGTCGATGCGGATCTTCTCGTCGCCCAGGCCGTAGAGTAGGGCATCGCGCGTCTTCTTGGGAAGGTCCTTCCATGGCGTGCTCATGTCGCCGCCCACGTGCTCGCATACGGCGGCGTACATTTGCGGATAGTAGTTGCTCGAAGGGCTGAACAGGGCGATCGCCCCCTCTTCGAGCGTGAGGTTCTCGTCCGGAACGACGAGGTCGGGGTCAACTTCCTGACGCGCTCCCAGGCCCAGGCAATCGGGGCAGGCGCCATAGGGGGCGTTGAAGCTGAAGTCGCGCGGATTGAGCTCGTCCATCGAATAATCGTGCTCGGGACAGGCGAGCGCCATGCTGAAGAGGTACTCGCCTTCGACACCGGCCGCGGCAAGCGCTCCCGAAGAGTGCTCCACGCGCCCATCGCCCTCGTCATCCTTTGGGAGCACCTTGATGAGCACGGTGCCCTTGGTGAGCGTCGTGGCCGTCTCGATTGCCTCGACCAGGCGTGGCAGCGCCGTCTCCTTCAACACGATGCGGTCGATGACGACCTCGATGTCGTGCTTGTACTTCTTGTCGAGCTTGAGGCCCTCGTCGAGGCGGTGCATCTCGCCGTCGATGCGCACGCGCGAGAAGCCCTCCTTGACCAGGTCCTCGAAGAACTTGACGAACTCGCCCTTTCGCCCGCGCACGACTGGCGCCATGACGATGATGCGATCGCCGGGCGTGCTGTGGCCCATGATGCGATCCGCGATCTGGTCGGCTGTCTGCTTCTCGATGACGCGGCCGCAGATGGGGCAGTGGGGCGTGCCGATGCGTGCGTAGAGCAGGCGCAAGTAATCGTAGATTTCCGTCGTCGTGCCAACGGTCGAGCGCGGGTTCTTCGAGGTGGTCTTCTGGTCGATTGAGACGGCGGGGGAAAGGCCGTCGATCGAGTCGATGTCGGGCTTTTCCATCTGCCCCAGGAACTGCCGGGCGTAGGAAGAGAGGGACTCGACGTAGCGACGCTGCCCCTCGGCGTAGATGGTGTCAAAGGCGAGCGACGATTTGCCCGATCCCGAGAGGCCGGTGAAGACGATGAGCTCGTCGCGCGGAATCGTGAGGTCGATGTCCTTGAGGTTATGCTGGCGTGCGCCCTTTATGACGATGTTCTCTGAAGCCATGAACCCATCCGTTCGGTTGTATGCAAACATATGTTCGAATAGTCTAGGACAATTCGCGTGATTTGGGAAGAATCGGCAGGAAAAGGTTACCGAGGTGAAGCGTGAAGGTTTCGTAACGATTTATTCTACCACGAATATACTGTTTACAAGTAAGCATATAATGCGAAGCGTACGAATTACTGGATGAACGGAGGACCCAAAATGGTTCAGCATGCAACTTCAGCAGACTTCGACGAGGTCGTCCTCGGCGCGCAGGAGCCCGTGCTCGTGGACTTCTTCGCGACGTGGTGCGGTCCGTGCAACATGCTCGCGCCTACCATCGAGGAAGTCGCCGACGAGATGCAGGGCAAGGCGCACGTCTTCAAGGTCGACATCGACGAGTGCCGCGACATCGCCATGCGCTATCACGTCAGCTCCGTGCCGACGCTGATGCTCTTCAAGAACGGCGAAGTGGTCAAGAAGAACGTGGGTGCCGTGCCCAAGCACGCGGTCCTCGCGATGTTCGATTAGGCGGAACACCAGTCGAAAGGTCCGGCAATGGCAACCGATACGTCAGCATCGGTGTACGACACGCTGATCATCGGGGCGGGTCCGGCGGGATTGACCGCCGCGATGTACGCTGCGCGCGCTGGTTTGAAGTGCGCGGTCATCGAGCGACTCGCCCCCGGTGGCCAGATGGCGCTTACCGAGCATCTGGAAAACTATCCCGGCTTCAACCAGTCGACGAGCGGGTACGAGCTCTCGCAGGTGATGGAGGCCCAGGCGACGCAGTTTGGCGCCGAGACCATCTACGACGCGGTCCTCTCCGTCGATTTCACGACATGCCCCAAGAAGCTCTTCCTCGCCTCGGGTAAGGAGCTGCTCGCCCGGACAGTGATCATCGCCACGGGCGTACGTCCCGCGAAGCTGCAGATTCCTGGCGAGGAGGAGTTCTCCGGCTCGGGCATTTCCTATTGCGCGACGTGTGACGGCAACTTCTTCCGCGACAAGGACGTGTGCGTCGTCGGTGGCGGCAACACCGCCGTGGCAGATGCCATCTACCTTTCGAGGATATGCCACAAGGTCAGCATCATCGTGCGTCGCGACGTGCTGCGCGCGACGGCGATCTACAACATCAAGCTCAGGGAGTTCGATAACGTCGAGATCATCTGGAACACGACAGTCGAAGAGGTCATTGGCAGCGACTTCGTCGTGACGGGTATCAAGGTCAAGAACGCCATAACGGGTGAAGAGCACACCATCGATTGCGCGGCCCTCTTCGTCGCCATCGGCACTGTGCCCAACGTCGAGTTTCTGGGCGATGCTGTGGAGCGCGACGCCACGGGCCACATCGTCACCAACAGCGTGGGCGAGACGAGCGTGCCCGGCGTTTACGCCGCCGGCGACATCCGCTCCAAGAAGCTGCGGCAGATCACGACGGCCGTCGCCGACGGTGCCAATGCCGCCGAGGATGCGGCCGAGTACCTCATCCAGCACGAATAGGCAATCATGCTGCGCGTTTTTTGCGTTTTCCTAGTGCTTGAAAGAGGGCAAGGAAAGTTTTTTACGTTTTCCTAGCGTATATGCTGCCTGAACCCTAGGAAAACGTCGATAACGTGCAGCGGCATGGCCCGTCGGCTAGGAAAATGGCGAAAACGTGCATCGGCCTGGTTCGCTGGCTAGGAAAACGAAAATAACGTGCAGATGCGGGACGGATAGAAGGCGAGCAGCTGCCGACCCGCGAGATGCTCCCATCTTCAAATCGTTAAAACGCTCGAAACATAATGGCTATATCGTGAATCTCGTTCACGTGCGATACACTACTGCCCAATACCGACGAAGCCCGAGGGAGAAGCACATGGCCGAGGAAATCAGCAAGATCTACGGAAGCATGGTGTTCAACGACAAGGTCATGCACGACCGGCTGCCCAAGCCGGTGTACAAGAGTCTGCACGAGACCATCCAGAACGGCACCGCGCTTGACGAGGATTCGGCCAACGCTGTGGCGCATGCCATGAAGGAGTGGGCCATCGAGAATGGATGCACGCACTACACGCATTGGTTCCAACCGCTTTCCGGCATCACCTCCGAGAAGCATGACGCCTTCATCGACCCGTTGGGTGACGGCATGGCCATCACGTCGTTTTCGGGCAAGGAGCTCATCCAGGGCGAGCCGGACGCGTCGTCGTTCCCGAGCGGCGGCTTGCGTGGTACGGCCGAGGCGCGTGGCTATACGGCCTGGGATCCCACGAGCTTCGCGTTCATCAAGGACGAGGTGCTCTGCATTCCCACGGCGTTCATCTCCTACACCGGCGAATCCCTCGACAAGAAGACGCCGCTGCTGCGCAGCATGAAGGCGATCTCCGACCAGGCAAAGCGTGTGCTTTCCTGCTTTGGAGTTGACGACGTTCCGCAGGTCATCACGACGGTCGGTGCCGAGCAAGAGTACTTCCTCGTCAAGGAGGAGGACTACCGGCGTCGCCCCGACCTCATCATGTGCGGGCGAACCCTCTTCGGTGCCCATCCCACGAAGGGCCAGGAGCTCGAGGAGCACTACTTCGGCGCCATTCGCGAGGTCGTGAGCGACTTCATGAAAGAGGTCGATGGCACGCTATGGCGCATGGGCGTGGATGCCAAGACCAAGCATAACGAGGTCGCTCCGTGTCAGCACGAAATCGCGCCCATCTTCTCGCGCGCGAACGTCGCCATCGACAATAACCTTCTGACGATGGAGGTCCTGCGCGAGGCGGCACCCCACCACGGCCTTGCCTGCCTGCTCAACGAGAAACCCTTCAAGGGTATCAATGGTTCGGGCAAGCATAACAACTGGTCCATCGCCGCACCTGGTCTCAATATGCTCAACCCAGGCGATGATCCCGCGCACAACTACATCTTCCTGCTTTCGCTGGCCGCGGTCATCCAGGCCGTCGATGACTATCAGGAGCTATTGCGTGCCACGGTCGCGTCTGCAGGTAATGACCATCGTCTCGGCGCGAATGAGGCACCGCCCGCCATCGTGTCGATCTTCCTGGGCGACGAGCTCACGAGCATCGTCGACGCCATCGCGGCGGGCGAGGACGCCGTCTCGCACAAGATGGGGCGCATGGACCTGGGCAGCGAGGTGCTTCCCTCGCTCGAGCAGGACAACACCGATCGCAATCGCACGTCGCCGTTTGCCTTTACCGGCAACCGCTTCGAGTTCCGCATGCCGGGAAGCGAGCTCAACCTGTCGTCTCCCAACACGGTGCTCAACGCCGCCGTGGCCAAGAGCTTCAAGGAATATGCCGATCGTCTCGAGGCCGCCACGGATGTCGAGGCCGAGGCGCTCGCCATTTGTCGCGAGGTCTTCAACGACCACAAGCGCATCATCTTCAACGGCAACGGGTATTCGGAAGAGTGGCCCATCGAGGCCGAACGTCGCGGCCTTGCCAACAACCGCACGACGCCCGATGCTCTGCAGGCCTACATCAAGCCCGAGAGCATCGAGCTCATGGACAGCTTCGACATCCTCGACGAGGCCGAGATGCGCGCCCGCTACGGCGTCGACATGGAGCATTACGCCAAGGTGAAGAACATCGAGGCGATGTGCATGCTCGATATCGCGAATCGCATCATCACGCCAGCCGTCATCAAGTACAGCAAGGTCGTCGCCGACGAGATCATCGCGAAGAAGGCCGTCAACCCCGATCTTTCGGCCGAGACCGAGGAGAAGCTGCTCGAGCGCCTGTCGGATTGCCTGCATGAAATGGGTCTCAAGACGCATGCGCTGCACATGCTGCACGAGGAGGCCTACGACAAGGAAACGTGGCCCGAGCGCGCGGCCGCCTACGTCGAGCTCGTCGTGCCCGCCATGGATAACCTGCGCGCCGTCGCCGACCGTCTCGAAGAGCTCACCGACCGCGCATATTGGCCGCTGCCCACGTACAACGACATGCTGTTCTACGTCTAGACGCCCTGCCCGTCCGTTTGCGATACAATTTCCAGATGTGTGTTTTCGGAATTTGTATCGCGGGAGCGGGAGGCGGCATGGCTCGACTGTTTGGCACGGATGGCGTTCGCGGCGTCGCGGGTGAGGAGCTTGACCGCGACCTGGCGGTTGCTTTGGGACGCGCGGCGGTCCGCAAGATCGGTAAGCGCATCTTCATCGGCAGGGATAGCCGCGAGTCGGGCCCCATGCTCGAGCAGGCGCTCATCGATGGCATATGCGCCGAAGGCGGTCAGCCCGCCGTCGTGGGCATCGTGCCGACGCCTGCCATCGCCCTCATCACGCGTGAGATGGGAGCCAATTGCGGCATCGTCATCTCGGCGAGCCACAATCCGCCCGAATATAACGGCATCAAGTTCTTCGACGGTGAGGGCTACAAGCTCCCCGATGCAGTCGAGGACGAGATGCAGGCGATTGTCGAGGAGATTCGCGGCGAACAGGTCGAGACCGGCCAGGCCCGCCCCGTACCCAACGCCGCCCTCTACTACGCCAATCATGCGGCCGCGGTGCTGCAGGAGCGCGGCGTCGATTTGTCCGGCATGAAGATCGCCGTCGATTGTGCCCACGGCGCATCGTGCGAGACGACGCCGGCCACCTTGCGCGCACTAGGCGCCGAGGTCTTCGTCATCAACGGCGATCCGGATGGCAGCGAGATCAACGTGGGCTGCGGGTCGACGCATCTCGAGCCGGTGAAGTTCCTCATGGAAAGTCGCGGTGCCGATATCGCGATTGCCCATGACGGCGATGCCGACCGCATGCTCGCGCTCGCGCCCGACGGTACGGTCATCGATGGCGATTTCCTGCTCGCCATCTGCGCCAAGGACCTCAAGGAACGCGGCCTGCTCGACAACAACCTCGTCGTGTCGACGGTCATGGCCAACCTGGGCTTCCAGCTCGCGATGAAGCGCGAGGGCATCGATGTCATCACCACGAAGGTGGGCGATCGCTACGTGCTCGAGGCCATGCGCGAACATGGTGCCGTGCTCGGCGGCGAGCAGTCCGGCCACATCATCTTCGGCAAGCGCAACACGACGGGCGATGGTCTCGTGTCCGCGCTCGAGCTGCTGGGCGTCATCGCTGCAAGTGGCAAGACGGCCACGGAGCTCATGAGCGTCATGGAGAAGTTCCCGCAGGCGCTCGTGAACGTTCGCGTCACCGATCGCACGCTCTACGATGGCAACGAGGCGATTGCGGCAGTCGAGGCTGCCGCCGAGGCGGAGCTGGGCGACGAGGGACGCCTGCTCGTGCGCCCGTCGGGTACCGAGCCGCTCATCCGCGTGATGGTCGAGGCGCATACGCAGCAGCAGGCCGACGAAATCGCCAACCGCGTGGCCGATGTCGTGATAGAGCAAATTGGCGCATAGCTCGAGGGGAGCTTTGCGTATAATCGCATGTGTTTATCTGAATGGATGTTTGGGGAATTGAGCAATGACACAGGAAGTCAAGGAGAGCACGACTCGTGCGACATGGTCCGGTAAGTGGGCGTTCATTCTGGCCGCGGCGGCATCGGCCGTCGGCCTCGGAAACCTCTGGCGTTTTCCGTATCTTGCGGCGAAGTACGGTGGCGGTATGTTCCTGCTCACCTATCTGGTGCTCGTCTTGACCTTCGGCGTTTCGCTGCTGCTGCTCGAGACCGCGCTGGGGCGCAAGACGCGCCTCTCGGTCATCGGCGCTTTCAGGCATTTCGGTGCCAAGTTCACCTTCATCGGCGTGCTCGCGGCGGCCGTGCCGTTCATCATCACGCCGTACTACTGCATCATCGGTGGCTGGGTCACCAAGTACATGGTGAGCTACGTCACGGCGGGGCCGGCGGCCCTGGCTGACGGTGGTGACTTCTTCGGCGGCTTCATCAGCAGCAATACCGAGAGCTTCCTGTTCATGCTCGTCTTCATGGCCATCGTCTTCATCATCGTCGCGCTCGGCGTGCAGAAGGGCATCGAGAAGGCCAACCTCGTCATGATGCCGGCACTCATCATCATGGCCGTGGCAATCGCGGCCTTCGTGCTCACGATGCCCGGTGCGCTCGAGGGCGCCGCGTACTATCTGGTGCCCGACTTCAGCAAGTTCTCGCCCGAACTCGTCATCAACGCGTTGGGGCAGATGTTCTACTCGCTGTCGCTGGCCATGGGCATCATGGTCACGTATGGCAGCTACATGCGCAAGCAGGATAGCCTGACGTCCTCGGTCACGCGCATCGCCGGCTTCGACTTCGGCGTCTCGTTCTTCGCCGGCCTCATGATCGTCCCGGCGGCATTCGTCGCCATGGGCTCGGCCGAGGCCGTCGCCGCGAAATCCGGCCCGTCGCTCATGTTCATCACCCTGCCCGAGGTGTTCAACACGATGGACGTCACCTTGGCGACCGTCATCGGCTTCGTGTTCTTCCTGCTCGTGTTCTTTGCGGCGCTGACAAGTGCCATCAGCCTGACCGAGGCGCTCGTGTCGATCGTGTCCGACGGTACACACCTGTCGCGCACCAAGTCGCTCATCATCGTGATGATCTTCATCGTGGCGGTCGGGTTCGTCGTCAACGCGGGCTATAACTCGCTTTCGTTCATCCAGCCCATCGGCGAGGGCTCGACGCTACTCGACTTCTTCGACTTCATATCGAACTCGGTACTCATGCCCATCGTCGCGATTCTGACGTGCGTGTTTGTCGGCTGGATCATCAAGCCCAAGACGCTTGTCGAGGAGATCGAGATCTCGAGCGAGTTCAAGGCCGAGAAGGCCTGGGTCGTGATGATCAAGTACATCGCACCGATTCTCGTCGCGGTAATCCTGATCACGAACATACTTCCGTTCATCACGGGATAGCGATAACGATTGCGCAGACGACCGGACATGTTCCGGTCGTCGCGATAGAGGAGGCGCGTCATGGCAAAGGGCAAGAAGAAGGACAAGGACAAGAAGCGCAAGGCGAAGGACAAGGCCGCAAAGCGCGAGCTCGAGGCCGTTGCCGTCGACGAGCCCGAGGTCGAGGCGGATGCGCAGGCTCCGGTCAAGACGACGGGCGAGCTCGTGGGCAAGCACGCGATCCGCAGGGACCGCCCCTCGTTCACGATGCCCGAGGAGGACATGCTGTACGGCCTGTCCAACTTGTTCAAGATATTTGCCGATCCCACGCGTCTCAAGATCCTCTTCTCCCTCGTGGAGGGGCCGAAGTGCGTCGCCGACATCTCTGCCGCGGCGGGTGTCACCCAAGGTGCCACATCCCATCAGCTCAGGAACATGAAGCAGGAGAGCGTGGTCGATTTCGTGCGCGATGGCAAGCAGGTCATCTACTCGCTGGCCGATGACCGCGTGCAGGCGCTGCTCGCGCAGGGGCTTTCCTACATCGACGAATAGCGGACAGTGGGACACATTGGACAGGTACATCTGTCTCATTCATGGTTGAAT
>ERZ837910.1441-NODE-1441-length-33008-cov-6.586593_pt1 | contig 33008 bp, 37 predicted proteins | sample MGYA00519940_ERZ837910 | MGnify/ENA primary metagenome ERZ837910 (study PRJEB31850, sample SAMEA3708825) | human gut metagenome | biome: human gut; feature: human-associated habitat; material: faeces | place: China | collected 2014 ... | reverse complement strand
TGAGCGTAAATCTTATGAAAGGATATGATATGGGGCTTAACTATATCATACAAGGACAATATGAGCATGACAAAAAAGGCAGTCACCATGCTGGCTGTGTTTCTGACGGCGTTTGCGCTTATAGCGGCTGCTGTTCCGATGGTAATGGCACAGGCGTCGAATCCCACGGTGCTGTTCACTGGCAGGAAGAATTTGAGCGGCGCATTCGTTATTTCCGACAGCAGTGTAGTTCCGGAGGGTTCCACGCTGTACGTAAAGAAGGGCGGCAAGCTCTACATAAAGAGCGGCGCGGAGCTGATAGTAAACGGCACGCTGAAAGTAGCCGCAGGCGGCGCAGTATACGTCAAGGGGAATCTCACTGCGGGCGAGGGCGCTGTGACTTCCGTCACCGGAAAAGTAAAGATACAGAAGAACGGCGTGTTCACCCAGGGAGGCACGCTCCGCGTGAATAAGGGCGGAAACGTGTTCGGTCTGGGGACCCTCGAGGTAGTGAACAACTTTTCCGATATCGTATGCAAGGGTACGGTGAAGTCCAAGATAAAGGCTCCGGCGCCGGTCGAGACGGGCGGAGTTACCACCATCGGCGGCGTGATAATCGTCAATCGTCAGTTCGACCTGCCGAAGGATTACGGCGACGGCCTCACGGACGAGACCTACAGCGCGTACCTGAAAATGCGCGAGGCTTCCGGATACGACATGTCGATAGTTTCCGGCTTCCGCTCCTACGAGAAGCAGAAGGCTACCTTTGCGTACTGGGCTTCCATCGACGGAGCAGAAGTCGCTGATACCTACTCGGCTCAGCCGGGGCACTCCGAGCACCAGACCGGGCTTGCAATGGATATCTCCTCGCTCAGGCAGAGCTACGGTGAAACTCCCGAGGGAAAGTGGCTCGCGGAGCACTGCTGGGAGTACGGCTTCCTGCTGAGATACCCGAAGGGCAGCGAGAAGATAACCGGGTACATCTACGAGCCGTGGCATGTGCGCTACCTCGGAACAAGCACGGCGAAGCTCCTGCACGACAGCGGCCTTACTCTCGAGGAATTCCTCGGAGTGGCGTGAGGCGGCGGTAAGTTTATAGGCGACCGCACTTTTTAAGCGCGGCCGCTTTTTTTTATTCGGAATTATGAATTCGGAATTCGGAATTTCGGTGTCCCGCTTCGCGGGATTGATACAATTGAATAGATGCCGCGACAGCGGCACAATAATTCCGAATTTGAAATTGAATTTGTCTCCACGATTTGTTTTTCAATATATTTTTCCCAATCACTCTCATTAAATTACACAAATGTGACGGGGGTAAACCGGAAAATATTCACAATTATGCGGGCGGTTGTACAAATCTGACAAAAACCGCTTTACATGTTGAAGATTTTGTAGTATAATAATAGAAACGTGCTGCGCGGCAGGCATTTATCGTCAGCCGGCGCAGTAATATCTGAAAGGAATGGTGGCGAAATGTCTAAATCGATCCTGATTACGGGCGGAGCGGCAAGCGGAAAATCGCGCTGGGCGGCTACCAGCTACTCGCACTATGACTACGTGCTTTACATGAGAACAGGGGAGGCTGTTGATCCGGACACTCTGCACCGCATAGAATACAGCAACAACCAGAACGGCGTTGACTGGGACATCGTAGAGGGCGTGTACGACGACCCGGCAGGCAGGATAGGAGACCACAAGTTCGTTATCTTCGACCGCCTGAGCGACTACGCTTCCATCGTGATAGACCGCATGTGCCCTGATATCTCCCAGATGTCCGACGAGCTGATGAAGTCCATCGAGCGCCGCATTATCGCAGATATCGAGGATATGCGCGAGCGTATCCGCGAACTCAACGGCAGCATGATCGTAATTACCCTCGAGACCGGATTCTCGGTCGCGCCCACCGACCCCAGGCAGATAGCTTTCCGTAAGATACTCGGAAGCGTAAACCAGCGTATCGCTAATTCCTCAGATGAGGTTTATTTCTCCGCAAGCGGCATTCAGTTCAAAATCAAGTAACGTCAGCATACTATAATACATATATTGGGAAGGAATAGAACACCATGACATTTGAAGAATTCATAATGCAGGCGCGCGAAATGAACGCCTCCGATATACACCTTACCGTCGGCGCTCCCACCGTTGTGCGCGTAAACGGCGAACTCCGCAAGTACACCGAGCTTTCCGACCAGGTAGTCAACCGCACCATTCTTTCGATACTCTCCGCCGAGCAGGAGAAAATGCTCACCGAGGGCAAGGACATCGACTTCAGCTTCGAGCTGAAGAACGGTGCCCGCCAGCGCGTCAACGTATTCCGCCAGAGCGGCAAGCTCGCGGCGTGTATTCGTCTGCTGAACGCCGAGATACCCACCCTTGAGGAGCTGAAAATGCCTCCGGTGCTTCTGGAATTCGCAAAGAAGCGCAGAGGTCTCGTGCTTGTTACCGGTCCTACCGGCGCTGGTAAGTCCACGACCCTCGCCGCGCTGATGGAGTACATCAACAAGACCCGCGCCTGCCACGTCATCACCATCGAGGACCCGATAGAGTACCGCTACAAGCAGGAGAAGGCGACTATCCATCAGAGAGAGCTCGGGCGCGACGTTCCGTCGTTCCATGAGGCGCTCCGCAGCGCGCTGCGTGAGGATCCGGACGTAATCCTCATCGGCGAGATGCGCGATTACGAGACCATCTCCCTTGCGATGACCGCAGCCGAGACCGGACACCTCGTATTCGGTACGCTGCATACCTCCAGCGCGGCTCAGACCGTTGACAGAATCATCGACGCATGCCCGATACATTCCCAGGATCAGGTGCGCTCTCAGCTTGCCAGCATGATACAGGGCATCATCGCGCAGACCCTTATCCCCCGCGCCGACGGCAAGGGCAGAGTAGCCGCAGTCGAAGTAATGATCGGCACCGACGCGATACGCAATCTTATCCGTTCCGCGAAGATAAACATGATGGAGACCACTATGGCGGCAGGCGCCCGCGATGGAATGTGCACGCTCAACGCCAGCCTCGCTAACCTCTACAAGACCGGTCAGATATCCTACGAGACAGCGCTTGAATACGCTACCGACCGCGGCGAGATGGAAAAGAAGCTGCTCAGCGGAATTTAAATTAAATTCGGAATTCGGAATTATTGTGTCCCACTCCGTGGGACGTTATCTCAAATTGAGTTCCAGTATTTATTGTTTCAGCGTTTTTTTAATTACGTCCGCGAAGCGGACGCCTAAATTCCGAATTCTGCATTCTGAATTCCGAATTTTACATTCTCGTCCGCGGGTATACCGCGGACGAATTTAGTAAAGGGGACAATTTATGAAATGTATTCCTGTTTTAGAGCTTAATTCCATGTCGGCTGACCCGCACAGGCTCATAGAAAAATCAGAGAACGCCTATGCTGATCAGATCTCCCGAGCGGCGGAGCGTATCTACCGCGAGCGCCGGGAGAAGCCGGTGGTGCTTATCTCAGGGCCGTCAGGCTCCGGCAAGACCACCACGGCTGGAAGGCTCGCAAGGCTCCTTGAGGACAACGGCTGCCGCGCCCATACCATCTCAATGGATAACTACTTCCTGCCGCTTACCGCTGAGGAGCTCAGGCTCGCCGAGGAAGGGAGGTTCGATTTTGAATCCCCGAAGCGGCTTGATACCGAGCTTTTCAAGCAGCACATCGAGCTGCTGAGCCGCTGCCAGCCGATAGACGTCCCGGCGTTCGATTTTACTATCCAGGACAGAAAGCCCGGATTCCGGCTTGAATACAAGCCCGGCGACATCGTTATCATGGAGGGCATTCACGCGCTGAATCCCGACGTTATCGGGCATTCCGACGAGTACACCAACCGCGTGTACGTTTCAGTCAGGACGCGCCTTGAAAGCGGCGGAGAACTGCTCCACCCCTCAAAAATACGCCTTATGCGCAGACTTATCCGCGATAAGCTGTACCGCGGGCGTTCCATCACCGAAACTATGGAGTTCTTCAAGTCAGTCGAGCGCGGCGAGGATCTCTACATCATGCCGTACAAACACCGCGCAAGCTTCGATATAGACACATTCATCGCATACGAGCCGATGGTCTACCGGGATATCCTGCTCGACGACCTGCACAGAGTGTCCAGAACCTACCCGGAGTACGGAAAGTACGCCGACATCGAAAAATTCCTGCGGAAGCTGGAACCGCTCGACCCTGCAAACGTACCCGATAATTCTCTTGTACGGGAGTTCATCGGATAAATATAAGGTCACCCTTAAAAACGAAAGGCAAAAAAATGAACGTCAGAAAGTACGAGAAAAAGGACATTCCCGCGCTTATGCGCATATGGAACGAGGTAGTTGAAGCGGGTCAGGCGTACCCGCAGGATGAATTACTCACGGAGCAGACCGCAGAGGAGTTTTTCGCGGCGCAGAGCTTTACCGCCGCAGCCGAGGAGAACGGCGAGGCGGTCGGGCTGTACATTCTCCACCCGAACAACGTCGGCAGGTGCGGGCATATCGCCAACGCAAGCTACGCGGTGCGCTCGGATATGCGCGGAAAGCATGTCGGGCGCGAGCTTGTTTCCGACTGCCTCCACAGATGTAAGGAGCTTGGCTTCAGGGTGCTTCAGTTCAACGCTGTCGTGGCTGACAACATCCCTGCGCTGGCGCTTTACAAGAGCCTCGGATTCGCGCAGCTCGGGGTTATCCCCGGCGGCTTCCGCAAGAAGGACGGGACATACGCGGACATAATTCCGCACTATTTCGATGTGACAAAGCTATGATGAGACCACAGTTTTACGATAAATTCCTGTGCACCGGCGATAAATGCACCGACAACTGCTGCATAGGCTGGGAAATCGACATCGACAAACCCGCCATGGAGCGCTTTGCGAAAGTCCCAGGGGCGTTCGGCGAGCGGCTCCGCTCCGCGATACACGGCGGGGAGCAGCCGACCTTCGCGCTGGCTTCCGGCGACCGCTGCGCGCTGCTCCGTGAGGACGGTCTGTGCGAGCTTATCCTCCACTGCGGGGACGGGATACTCTGCGATATCTGCGCGCTCCACCCGAGGTTCTTCAACGAATTCGGGGAGGTCAGGGAAGCAGGACTTGGCTTGTGCTGCGAGGAGGTCTGCCGGCTGATGTTCAGCAGTTCCGAGCCGCTGGAGTTCACGCTTGACGAGGACGACAAAGCCGCGCTTTCCGGCGATGATGAGTACACCGGGCTGCTCCGCAGGGCGCGCGGGGAGATGTTCGCGGCGCTCCAGGACCGCAGGCTCCCGGTGGCGGAACGCCTGAGCCGCTGTGCGGAATTCGCGTGGCAGATCCAGGAGGCTCTGGAGCTTGAGCAGCCGCTTCCCGGCGTTCCGCAGGAATACCCGGATATCTTCACGCCGGAGGAGGTCTCGCGGCTTCTGGACACGCTTTCCGCGATGGAGAGCATAAATCAGGAGTGGGCGGATACCCTGGAGCGGCTGACGCAGCGGCAGGAGGAGCTTCTGGAGGCTCTGCCGGAGTTTCTGGGCGAAACCGGCGGGGAGTGGAGGTACGAGCACATTGCGGTGTACTTTCTCTACCGACACTTCACCGACTGCCTGTCAGACGGCGCTGTGTACGCCCGGACGATGGTCGCGTGCTGTTCTGCGGCGGCGGTCATGCTGATGGACTGTATGCGTTGGAAGGATTCCGGCGCGCTTTCCGAATGGGACAGGATACTCGACCTGAAACTCTACTCAAAGCAGGTGGAGTACTCCGAGGAAAACACTGCGGAGTTCATCGCGGAATACGACTGATATCCATAAAAGTTCAGCGCCGGTGCTTTCACATCGGCGCTGAAAGGGTATATCTTAACCAGCCGTTAATGCCTCCGGCTTCTCACGGGCGCGTCGGCTGCTGCGCTGGCAGGGACAGCACGCCACCATCGGCGCGGCTGTGGATCTGGGCTTTTGAGCCATACCCTGCCTTATAATATGCCCGGTCATGCTTTCGTGTGAGAATATTACTCCGCTGTTTCTGCGGGCTGTTCGGGATCGCTCAGCATATCGCCGGTCAGCAGATTGAACGCGTAAACGCAGGTTCCCTGCGGCATTTCCACAATTATGCGGCACACTCCGCTTTCCGCAGCGGTTATCGTGTTGCCGGAGTACTCCAGCGGCTCGGTCTCGTCCTCGGAAAGGTATCTGACCGCTGAGATTATTCGCGCGTTCTCCGGCAGTCCGATTTTCAGGAGACTTCCCGGCTCGGCGGAGGCAGTGAGGAGTTTATTTTCCTGCGCAAGCCGCCACGGGGTGGCGCAGTCAACGGAAGCAGTCAGCGCTTCGCCGTTTTCCTCGACTGTCCAGGTGTAGACGCATTTCGTCAAGCGCAGACCGATGTCTGTGCCGCTTAAGTAGAGGTAAAGCTCCGGCGGCTGGGACGGGTCGGTCTGGCTGCGGGTAACGGCGAAATAGTAGTCCGCGTTGCCCTGGGGGAAGCTCAGCGACACCACCGCTACTCCGCTGTACGCTTCGTCCGGGAAGCTTATCGAGCCGTCCGGGGTGTAGTCCAGAGCGCAACTTTCGGATTCGTCCAGCGGGTAGAACTGCGCTCCGGTCAGCTCTGCGCCGCTGAGCTGTATTTTCGGTTCGTTCTCAGAAACGAAATCGAGGTCTACCACTGCGGTTATCAGCCCATCGGCGTAGGCTATCAGCGGTCCTGCGCTGCAGGAGTCGGTATCTTCACCCTGATAAGACCACGTGTAGGAGCCGAGGGTCATCACTGCGGCGGAAGCCAGCCCGTTTCCGCTGTAGGTCACAAGTTCCTGCGGAGGGGTCTCCAGTTCAGACGGCGCTTCCCGGGTCAGGAATGCTATGTCGGGCTCAAGCACAGCTATTTCAGTTTCCGAGGGGTCAAGGGCAATGGATGCTGACGATGTATCACTTGATGTACACCCGGCTGCGAGGATAATTCCGGCGAGTGCCAGAAGTGCGGCGTATTTTTTCATAGGAAAACCTCCCTTGTTTTTTATAAATAATACCGGACATATGCCAGAAAGGTTGCAGAAATGACGACAGACGAGATAAGAAGCAGGCTTTTCGCCTTGCAGGACGTAAAATACCGCGATTTTCAGGGCGGGCTTATCCCGGGAATGAATCCGGAAAACATGATAGGCGTGCGCACTCCGGAGCTTCGGAAGCTTGCGAAAGAGGTCGGCGCTGACGGTACATTTCTCGCGGAGCTTCCGCACATGTACTTTGACGAGAATCAGCTCCATGCGTTCATTGTTTCCGGAATCAGGGACAAGCAGGAGTGCCTGCGCCGGGCGGAGGAATTCCTGCCATATGTTGACAACTGGGCGACCTGCGACCAGATGTCGCTGAAGTGCTTCAAAAAGTCGCCGGAGGAGCTGCTCCCGCACATCAGGGAGTGGATAGATTCCGAGCGCACCTACGCTGTACGCTTCGGCGTGGGCTGCCTTATGGAGTTTTTCCTGGACGAGCATTTCAGCCCGGAATACCCGGAGATGGTATCAAAAATCCGCAGCGGAGAATATTACGTCAACATGATGACGGCGTGGTACTTCGCAACGGCGCTCGCAAAGCAGTACGACGCGGTTCTGCCGTATATTGAGCGGCGCAGGCTCGACCAGTGGACCCACCGGAAAACTATCCAGAAGGCGATAGAAAGCTACCGGGTTTCCGACGAGCACAAGCAGTACCTCAGAATGCTGAAATAATGTGAAATTTTTCTCAAAAAATGCTGCGCGGGGTTGACAAATCACGGCTCGGGTTGTATAATATATACAGCAAATCAAAAATAGTTCTCGTTTTTTGGAGGCATAAAAATGACAGTTACAGAAGATATCCGTTACATCGGCGTGAACGACCATGATATTGACCTGTTCGAGGCTCAGTACACTGTTCCGGAGGGCATGTCGTACAATTCCTACGTTATCCTCGACGAGAAGGTCGCGGTTATGGACACCGTTGACGGCAGATTCGGCGGCGAATGGCTCGGAAACCTTGAGAAGGAGCTTTCCGGAAGAACTCCGGATTACCTCGTAGTTCAGCATATGGAGCCTGACCATTCCGCGAACATCGCAGTTTTCGCTGAGAAGTACCCCTCGGCGAAGATCGTGGCTTCAAAGCAGGCGTTCGTGATGATGAAGCAGTTTTTCGGCACGGACTACGCCGACAGGCAGGTAGTCGCGGCTGAAAAGGATACCCTCGAGCTGGGTAAGCATACCCTTAATTTCATTGCGGCTCCGATGGTTCACTGGCCGGAGGTCATCATGACATACGACAGCGCCGACAAGGCGCTGTTCACCGCGGACGGCTTCGGTAAGTTCGGCGCGCTCGACGCTGCGGCTGACGCTGAGTGGGACTGCGAGGCAAGGCGCTACTATTTCGGCATTGTCGGCAAGTACGGCGCGCAGGTGCAGGCAGTCCTGAAGAAGGCAGCCGCCCTCGATATCGCGATGATCTGCCCGCTGCACGGTCCGGTGCTGAAGGAGGATCTCGGTCACTGCATTGATAAGTACAACATCTGGTCGAGCTACGGCGTTGAGAGCGAGGGCGTGTTCATCGCGTACGCAAGCGTTTACGGTAACACCAGGAAGGCGGCGGACATGCTGGCTTCAAAGCTTGCGGACAAGGGTGTGCACGTTACGGTCAGCGACCTCGCCCGGGACGACTGGGCAGAGTGCGTTGAGGATGCGTTCCGCTACGGCAGGCTGGTGCTTGCGGCTCCGACCTACAACGCGGACGTGTTCCCGGCTATGAAGGAGTTCATAAACCACCTGACCGAGCGCAACTACCAGAACCGCACCATCGGAATTATCGAGAACGGTTCCTGGGCGCCGATGGCGGCTAAGGTCATGAAAGGGATGTTCGAGAAGAGCAAGAACATCACGTTCGCTGAGAACACCGTGACCGTACGCTCCGCAGTGAACGCCGCGAACGAGGCTCAGATCGAGGCTCTGGCAGAGGAGCTCAAGGGCTGATTCTGGCTTATATGGCTTATAATTTACTTTCTCCCCGGAAGTTTCCGGGGAGATTTTTGTTTTTTTCCCAAAAACCCCTTGACAAATCAGTGCAAACAGATTATACTGTATATACAACACATTAACAGATAAGGGAGAGTGAAATTATGTCGCTCAAGGTCGACAACATCGTCAAGACATACGGCAGCTGCAGGGCAGTAGACGGTCTGAGCTTCGAAATGAAGGAGCCGGGCGTGTTCGCGCTGCTGGGAACTAACGGCGCGGGAAAAACCACGTCTATACGCATAATACTGGGAATGCTGAGCGCGGACAGCGGCTCGGTCACATGGCACGGGAAGAAGTTCGTGACCGCTGCGGAGTCCATCGGCTACCTCGCGGAGGAGCGCGGACTTTACCCCAAGTACAAGATAATGGATCAGCTCATGTATTTCGCTTCGCTGAAGGGCATGAAGCGGCAGGACGCTCAGCGCGCAATTGATTACTGGTTCGACAGGCTAGGAGTTCAGGAGTACCGCGACAAGCGCGCGGAGCAGCTCTCCAAGGGCAACCAGCAGAAGATACAGCTGATAGCCGCGCTCGCGCCGAACCCGGAGCTTCTGATACTTGACGAGCCGCTTTCCGGTCTGGACCCGGTAAATGCTGAGCTTTTCAAGAGCGTTATCCGCGAGGAGATAAAGAAAAACAAGTTCGTGATAATGTCCAGCCACCAGATGTCAACAATAGAGGAGTTCTGCCGGGATATCGTGATACTCAACAAGGGCAGGACGGTGCTCCAGGGAAATCTGAACGATATCAAGAAGGGCTACGGCAGGGTGAAGCTCACCGTCAAATGTGAGGGCGACATCACCGCGATGGCTCAGGAGTGCGGTCTGAACCTCACCGAGGAGACCCCGAACGGCTCCAGCTACAACGTATCCAGCGAGGAACAGGCGCACGCCCTGCTGAACAGGATAATTGAAAGCGGAATGCCGCTTATAAAGTACGAGCTGCGCGAGCCGTCGCTCAACGAGATATTCATTGAAAAGGTCGGAAATGCTGCAAAGGCGGGTGAGTCTGATGAGAAATGACGCTGCAAGAGGCTGGAAAAAGGTCTTTGGATTTACATTCACACAGTATGTGCGCACAAAGTCGTTCATTGTGGGTACAATAATTGTATGCCTGATAACGATACTGCTGGTGGGCGGTCTGAACATCATACCCAAGCTGATGGGGGCGGGGGATTCCATAACAGGCTCCGGGAACTCTGACGAGCCGCTGGCGCTTGGCAGCGTGTACCTGATAGACGACAGCGGTCTGCTGACCTCCGAGGACACCGACAAGCTGACCTCCGCGGGAGTGAAGCTCACAAGCACAGACAAGACGGCTTCCGAGCTGATAGACCAGCTTACAGACGCGGACGCAGGCAAGGTGCTTGTAACGATATCCGCAGATGAGAGCGGCTCCGAGGTGCTTGGCTACACGGTAAAGACCTACTATTCGCCCGACACCGACGGAACTTCCGTGGATACGCTTACAGGAATGGTTTCAGACCTTGTGACCTACCGCAACATGATAAACGCCGGAGTGTCCCCGGATAACTTCGCGGCTACGCAGCGGTATGTCAGCACGTCGAAAATACAGGCAGGCTCGGACGAGTGGAACGTGTTTGAAACGATGATAAATTACGTTGTGCCTATCGTTATTTCGCTAGTTCTGTTCATTATGATATTCGCGTACGGTCAGACCGTCGCGCAGTCCATCGCAACGGAAAAGACCTCCCGCGTAATGGAGCTGCTGCTTACCTCCGTGAGACCTCTCGCGGTGGTTATAGGTAAGGTACTGGCGATGGGCTGCGTGTCGATATTGCAGTTCCTGCTGATAGGCATTGTGGGTGGAATTTCGTTTGCGGCAACGGCTCCGTTCGGCATCGGCGGCGACCTCGTGAATATGCTCCAGAACGCCGATGTTCAGACCGGCGAGAACGCTCAGATCGTCGAGGCGTTCAACGGCAGCTTCGGGAGCATGACTCCGCTGTCGTTCGTGCTGATATTCGTTATTTTCATTCTCGGATTCCTGTTCTACGCGCTTATTGCGGCGCTGGTCGGAGCCTCCGTGAGCCGCATGGAGGATCTCGCGCAGGCTATGCAGCCTTATTCTCTGCTCGGCGTGCTGGGATTCTACCTTGCGTACTTCCCGGCGATGTTCACGATGGGCAGCCTGGAGACCGGTGCGGCTTCCGATAATGTGATGCAGACCTTCTCGTATTACTTCCCGGTAAGTTCGCCGTTTTCGCTTCCTGCGGCTCTGATGGTCGGTAAGCTGTCAATGCCGGAGGTGATTGTCGCGGTGCTTATTCTGGCGGCGTTTGTGGCTCTTGTGGCGGTGATAGTTGCAAGGGTGTATGAGATGATAATTCTGCATAACGGCAGCAGGCTTAAATTTATGGATATCATTAAAATGGCTGGCAGAAAGTAATTGCAGTTGGCGTTCAGCTTTCGGCGAGGATATAAATTGACGGGCAGGCGTTAAGCTTGCCCGTTTTGGTTTTGGGGAAACTGGAATTTGTGCGGCTGGTGTTCGACTTTGAGCGACTCCCGATTAGGGCGGCTCAAATTTATACCGTTATCTGACTGCGGATTTTTTCGAAGGTCTTTTCACCGATTCCGCTTACGTTCATAATATCCTGCACCGTTTTGAAATTTCCGTTAATGCGGCGATATTCGACAATGGCCGCCGCTTTGACTTCGCCTATACCTTTCAGCTTTACCAGCTCACTGGCAGGCGCGGTGTTTATATTTATAAGCTCAGATGAGTTTTCACTGTCGGCGGCGTCAGCGGTTTCCTCCGCCTTTGACGACGAGGTTTGCAGAATTTGCACCGCGGAACTTCCCGCCGCGTAATTCGCGGAGGCTTCTGACACGGTTTCGCGCTCCGTACTTATCAGAATGGGTTCGGTTTCGGTTTCGGCAATCGCTGAAATTTCAGGCTCTGGTTCCTAGGTGAGAAGCTCGGGTTTTTTATATCCGCGGCTTTTTTGTATTATCTGCGTACCTGCGGTGTATTCCGGCTCGTATCCGGACGTTTCCTCCGTTTCAGCGGATTTCGGAAAGCGTATGACTATCGCCGGCGTCTGATCAATGCGTGTAAAGAAGTCGAAAAGCGTGATAAGAATGCCGGCTGCCAGGCAGACGCGGATAACGTTCAGCGCCGCGTCAACTATTGAGAAAGGCTTTTTCATAGCCGCTCCTTAAAAATTATGTGATATTACCTCCATCGGAAGTAAATATGCCGTATTTTGTCTTTAGACGTTCAAGCTTTTTTCCCAGCGGTTTATTGAGCGCTAGCAGGAAAACTACGTTTGATACGCAGTACACCGCCGTTACGGGCGCTGCGGAGATTATCGCGGCGATCCAGAGCTCCCCTGAGAAACTGCCGTTCATTGAAAGAACCGTCCACACGTCCATGATGAACGAGTACCCGATTCCGGAAGCGATTCCGAAAATGCACAGCGGAAGCGGTTTGCTTATCCAGCCGTGTTTTCCGAGGATCCCGGCGGCGGCTCCGATGAGACCCCAGCAGAGCATCTGGAAAGGCGTCCAGGGTCCCTGACCGAACCAGATGTTGGAGATAACAGCGGAGAGCGCTCCTATCATGAATCCCGCCTGAGGTCCGAGGTGACGTGCTGCAAGGGCGACTATCGCGGAAACCGGCTTGAAAAATGGAACAGGCGCGAAAATAAATCTTCCTGCGGCAGAAAATGCGGTCATTACCGCAATGAGCACAAGCTCGCCTGCGGAGGGAGCGCGTTTTTCAAACGACAGGAAGAATGGTATACAGCATAACACCGAAGCGGCGGCGCTCGCAAACCAGAATCCGCTTCCGCCGGAGAGAACGGCTCCGAGAATCGCGGCAGCCGTCAGCCCAGCCGCAGCAATGAGCGATACGACTTTTTTCACTGCTGGTGCCGTTTTTCTATGCCCGCAAGAATATCGTCAACTTCATAGCGCGACTTGTCCCTTGAGTCGTCGTCCTCGGTTATAAGGTCGCTGCGGTTTTTGGAAGCGAGGATATCCGCGCTGCGGCGGCTTTCAGGTCTGGCGGTGCGGGAGGGCGCCGCTGCGAGGGCGTCCTCGAGGTCGATGATCGAACGGCTGGACTTTGCGGTCTGCTTTCCGGTGAGGTTCCTGCCTATCTGCGGAGCCTCCGACTGTGCAAAGAATGCGTCGGAGCGCTTCTTTTCGGGTTTCTTTATCACGGGTATCTCGGCGGTCTTGGTGTTGGAGACTGCCGCGGGTATCGCCGAAGCCTCGGGAACTGGAACTGGTTTCACAGCGGGAGCCACCGTATTGTCGATATAGCGCTTGGCTGCGACCGGCGCGGGGAGCGTCGGCTTTTCGGGAGCGGAAGCCGGCTTTTCAGCCGGGGCGGTAAACAAGGGAGGCTCCGGGCGCGGTTTTTCCGGCTTCTGACCGAATCTGGGCGATGGAGCGTTCAGCAGTGAAAGTACGTCGGCGTCCGACATTCTGGGCGCTGAGCCGGTACTGGGTTCATCGTGCTGTTTTTTTGCAGAATCGAACGTGAAAAGCACGCTGTCTGCACTTACGGACGGCTTTCCGCTTGGATTTCGCTTATATGAGGCTCCGCCGCTTTCGCCGACAGTTAACTGCGGCTGCGCGGGCCGGTCGTCCTGATTCTTGACCTGCGGGATAACTTCGGGAATCGGCTTTTCGTAGGTCTTGACGCGGAGGACATCGAACAGTATCAGCAGGGTGCAGGGTATGACCGCCATGACGAGAACTCCCCAGGGCGTTCTTACGAATCTGATGAAGGCTCCGAGGAACGGACTGCACCAGCCTGCCTTTCCGATAAGGGCGTCCTCGCTGATTACGGTGCTGTCGCTGTTGTTCACGAGGTGGAGGTAGTACACGCCGTCGGTCATTTTGAAATCTGCGTAATACCCCATCGCAAGCGGCGCGTTCTTATCCTCGGGGTCGGTGGTGTAGAGTACCAGGTTTCCTTCCTCGAGGTCGTAGGGTGCGCAGGAAGTGGAGATAACGGCGCTTCCGGCAGGTACGCTGTCGTAATCGCTGCTGTCGCATATGAACAGGTTGAATCCGAAAACTCCCACAGTTCCCGCAGAACCGAACGCCGCCGCTGATATCACCATCAGCAGGAATATCACTCCAAGCAGCGAAGCAACTGTCAGTCCGATCACCCGCGCTATTTTTTTGCCCGAATTTATAAAAAACACCTCTTTTGCACTTGACAAATCTTGATTTTCAGTATATAATAATACAGTCATCATCTGTATGAGCGTCATATATATTTTTATTATATCATACACTCATGTAGATTGCAAGTGCTTTTGCAAATTTTTGCTGGTATAGCTCAGTTGGTAGAGCAGCGCATTCGTAATGCGCAGGTCGTGGGTTCGAGTCCCATTCCCAGCTCCAGAATGCAATCCCCGCCAGATGGCTGTATAAGCCGCTTGACGGGGATTTTTGCTGTTCGATCCTGCGACACGAAAAGAATGTATTTTACCGTATTTTTGCGTACTTTTTTGCATTGATGGGTGTCAACATGGGTGTCAAGTTTGACGTTAAAACTATTTTTATCGTGATAAGTAGGGGAAATGCAACTACCAAAAATTCAAGCCATGTTTTGTGCAAAGCAACGAAATCCCCGAGGTTATGCGCCCCGGGGATAATTATTACTTAACTTGAACAACAAACGCGCCGAATCCTGCCTGCTTTATCTTTTCAGCATAAGCCTCCGCGTTCTGCCTTGAACTGAACGCGCCGACCTGAACCCTGTAGAGCACCGCAGGTTCAGGTTCCGCAGTGATACGCTCGTGCAGAGCCGCCCAGCGGTTGTCGTCAACGTAGTACGCCGGGCAGAGCTTTCCTGTGAGGTCGTAGTGACGGACGACCTTTCCGGCGGGAATGCTGTACTTGTCCATCAGGCTGCGGACAAGCTCCGACAGCGCCGCAACGGACTTTTCCTCAAACTTGCCGGACTTCTGCTTATAGCACACCTCAATGTGGACTGTGTCCGCGTTCTGATTCGTAGCGGCGTAAGCTATCTCTCCGTCCGGGACGCACCTGATCACCTCGCCGTCAAGCCCGACAATGTACTGCGCCGACGTCCAGCTGTTCGGCTTGTTCGGGAACATTCCCGCCGCGACATTCTTCCAGAACTGCGCCAGCCGGGCAGCGGAAGCCCCGCAGTCCCCGGTGTAATGCACGCAGATTCTTTTCGGCGTGGATTTCCTGCCCGGGCGGTTGTAGTTGTTTACGGGTATAAGGCTGTCAGTTATCTTCATCATTTGTGTGCCCTCCGTCCGCAAGTCCCTCGCCGATGACATACCCCACGACCGCCGCGCCGCTGAGAATGCAGCCGGACACGGTTTCCGCTGTCTCGGACGACCCGCCGAACGCAACGATAAGTCCCGCGATGAATCCTGCCGTTGCTACCCACAGCTTACGGCTTGTGAGCTTTCTCTTCCAGTCAATTTTCATGGTTGTTGCCCTCCAGTCTGTCTATTCTGTGATGTGCCTGCTTTGCACTGGATTCCACCGCCGTAAGCCGCGTTACAAGGTCAAGATACTGCTGTTCCTGCTTGTCCAGCTTGCGCTTGATGTCGTCCATGCTTGCTTTTATGTACCCGATATCGCTGCGGTATGAGCCGTCCTCGCGATTATCGTCCCGCTTGTTCCGCGCGAACGCCGCCGCGCCAAAAATGATACCGGATATCGCGGCGATTACGCTGATAATTGTGATGATGTTCTCTACAGTCATGTTTCCTCCATTTCCGCAAGCTCCGCGCGGAGCTGCGCTGCTTCTTCCTCCAGCACCTTGAGCCTGCTCTTGTCCTCGTCCGTGCCTGCGCCCGCGACTATTGCCGCGAGCGGGCGTATTCTTGCCCGGTCGATTTCGGAAAATCTCCGGGATATCTTGGCGGCTCTGAGCCGATTTTCCCGAGCAGCACGCTGCTCGTCTGTTTCGCGCGGCTCGATGATGTCGTTACAGTTCTGCGACATATGCGTATCCTCCTGTTACCTGTTTGATGTCCGTTATGGTTCTCATGCTGGGGCGCATGTCCAGCGGGTCGATGTCGTTTGTGGTTCTGACCTGGTAGAATCTCTGGCACTTTGCAAGCTCCGCAGCGTAGTCGGGCGGCACGAACGGCGTCGCCAGTGAACCGCCCTCCAGCTTCGCCCATGCGAGCTTCAGGGAGTTCCCGGCTTCGGTGCCCTTGTTGAAACCGATGGAGACTGCGGAGATGTATTCGCCATCTGGCAGGTCGACCGATACCTTGTTCACTCCCTCGCGAAGCGCCAAAGTATAGTAGCTGTCAACGTAGTCCCCGGCTGCGGTCACAGTGCGGATACGCGCGGCCCATACTCCGGTGACGTCCGCTGCCTTGAGAGATAGCGTGTATTTTCCCGGTGGAAGCGGGAATTCGATGTTCTGCCAGAACGCATGGGTATTTGAAGTCAGCGTTGCTGTAGCAGTCAGGCGGATTCCATTGGTTTCCGGAGCAGCTTTGCACTTATCAGTGGAGATATACCACCTGTCCACGGTGTAACCGGTGGAATACTCGTTCTGTTCTCGCTGATTTACCCGGAAATCCGGATTGTCGAGCTTGTTCTTGCCGCTCAGCGTATTCCAGTATGCCTTCTCATCGGCTGTGACGTGGATATCAGCGTCAGCCGCGTGCGCTTCTATGGCGGCTCTGGCTACGCTGTCAGCACCCGAGCCGCCCAGTGCTGACGTCTTAAAAGGGCATGCGGTGTAATCGCTCCCGACGAGCTGCACCGATCCAGTCGTCCCGAGCAGGTACACCGCTCCGCAGGCTCCGTATATCGCCGCTGCCTGTCCCGCCGGAATGCTAACCGTGCCGTCAGCTCCCGCCGTAACGCCCGGAGCAGTGGACGCGTACACCGTTGCAGTGCCGTCGTTCCGGAGCCAGGCGTTCGTCCCGCCGCTGTAATCCGCCCTTATTTCCGCGCCCGTGAGCGTGATAGTCTTTGATGTCATAATTTATCCCTCCAAAAGCACCTTTTTGCCGTTGAAATACAAACCGTCTGCCTTTGCTTCAAGCATTTTGCCCGTCGTGCCTAAGCTCCACCCATCGCTGGTGATTTTCAGCGTCAGGGTGGTTCGTAATTCTGTCTGAATGGTCAGACTGTCAGGGTATACCTTGAGCTTGCCGCCATTGTAAACCCGAAACGAAGTGTGGTCGCCTTGGGTTGTGTCGCCCGTGCATATATTTATAGGATATTCCGCACCGCTTTCCACATACAGAAGGCAGTTTCCGTCGCTCTGATCGTACAGCTTTATTGCACCTAGCCCCGAGCCTTTAAACTCCATGCCGGTGCCAGCATACGCGCCGAGCCGAAAGCCTGTCCCAGTGCCTTGCTTAGTCAGGAAGGCTATCTTGCCGGAATTATCAGCGCCGAAGGATACTCCGCTATCGTCTGTGACAGCCCAGTACTTTGAACCCGTTGTCTGGAGTTTTTCCGCAGTGCCGGAGGAGCTCTGAACTGCTCCTCCCACGCTCTGCGGAACTGACTGCCCGACAATATCGCCGGTGGTGTAATTATCCTGCGAGCTGGAGCGCGCCGAAGAGTATATTTTCTCCGCAAATCCACCGTCAGCTATAGAATAATTCAGCCCGGTAATGAGCACCGGAGTGCTGGTGCCGTCCGCTCGGTAAGCCGTGACAATGTCGCCAAGCTCGAACCAACCACAACCCTGCCGTCTGATCGTTGCCTCGTGATAATTGAGCCCGGTGACGCGTTCTTCAATAGCGTGCTGCACAGGCTCTTTCGGGTAGAATGTGAGCGGATTTTCAAACTCCATGATTCCGTTCGTATCCTCGTCGTTCCGGCTGTAAGTCACACCGCCGAGCGACCACACAATGCCGTTCACGGAGTAGCTATCATCAGAGATATCTGCCTCGATACTGTTCGCAGCGGCGAATGAATCTTCCACCGTTGCGAATCTGGTGAGCTGGAGGTGGCCTCCTGCGTCAAAAAAGAAATTTCCGCCCATCGCTGAGGCGAGGTAGCTGAGCATTTCCCGGCGCGTGTAGTATATTGTATTGCCGTCTGAATCCGTTCCCTTTGCGGGCTTCTCAGAAATAGTACCGTCGTAAGGAATTGCAAAATCTGAAGCCAGATTCACGTCAAGCAAGTCGCACAATTCCAAAAGCACCGCCGACATCTTCGCAGGATAAGTGAGCTTGGAATTATAATTTTTGTGCGCCCGGAGCATTTTATCGTACGCGGTGACGGTGTAAATTCCGTTGGATTTCTTGACGGTATCAACATAATACCACCCAAGCGAGATCTCCTCCGATCTGGAGCCGTCCGGCTTGTAAAATCCCACGCGCATGATAATGCGATCGCTCTGGTGTATCTCCACACCGTCAAGCAATAGGAGCGTGAGCTTCCCGCAAAAAGCATTTCCCACCTGTATGCCGCCGGATTTTGTGCCGATATCTACCACCGCAGATACAATTTTATCCGTGCCGTAGTAATTCCGATCGTTCGTCCATGTATTTCCGGATCTCGTTCCGAAAATCGCCCGGCACCAGATATGCCGCACCGGAGCCAGCGCGAGAGCCTTCGTTTCCGCTGTAATATCCCACATATCTCAAATCTCCCTGAATTCCAGCGTAATGCCGTTGTAATACACGCCCTGGGTCCGGTCGCCGTTCTTGTAGTATGGCCGCGGGCGGGAACTTACAGAGCAAGTCACTGATTTAGTCACAAGCGCAGCGCCCTCATAGTAAGAGATCTCTGACACGCCGGCAGCCACTGCCGCCTCGATCAGAGCCATAGTTGCCGCCGGAACCAGTGATATTACGACATTTACGGTAGATTTCACCGCCATTTGATCAATCAGCAGATCACCGTTGAGATTCGTGTTTTCCACACGTTTACGCGGCTGCTTTGATACGGTGACGGAAGTCACCGATTTCAGCTCGTTTTCGCCGAGCTTGAAGTATTCAAATCGCATTCATACACCCCCGAGAATGGCCGTTTTTGGAGCTTTTTACCGCTTTTAAGGGAATTATATTCCCTTAAAGGGAGAAGCCCCGTCCTGGCGCGCTATTTCATTGAAATCATCTATCAGAGCCCGCGCCAGCTCTGTGCTGTCGGAAAGCTGCACCGAAATCGTCACCGGCTGTCTGCTCTGCAATGAGCCAGCACTGAGCCGCTCCGCAAAGCTGTCCAGCGCGCGGGAAAACGCCCCGGATATCATCGCAGAAAGGTCTGCGAGCGGCGCGACTACCTCCGGATTTACAGCGGCGTCGATGTTGTCGCCGACCATTGCGAGTGTAGTTCCGGACACAAGGCCGCCGCTTGCGAGTTTCGGCACTTCCTTTTTCTGATAGTAGTCGGCGTACCATGCAGAGCCGGTTATCGGCGTTTTCGGGTCGGGAAGATTCTTGCCGTTGTAGTAATCAATGGCAATACCTTGTAGATTCCAGCTGTCAGCCATTTTATCGTACAGATACGCTTTTTCAGAGGTATCAAGCACTTTTTTCTGAGCTTCCTTTATTGCCTCATCTATGCTCATTCCGCTGTAAACGGCATTTTTCACAGCAGCATACAAATCGCTCTGCATTGTGCTGTATTTTGAATTAAGCTCCACGAGCTCAATCTTATCGCCGTTCCACGTTTCGTAGAGCCGCGAACCGACCTCCATGAAGAAATCGTTGAATCCATCGTACCACTCTGCCAGATTTGTGCCGAATATCTCGTCGATGTGTTCGCAGACATTCCGGACAGTACTTTCAAATCCTCCGCCCCATGTTTCCGCAGCCCCGAGAAAATCGCCGGAAAGGAACTGCGCAACGCCCTCCAGAGCGGGGAACAGCGTATCATTCAGCAGCTCAGTAATTATTCCGAGCGTTCGTTCAAGCAGGCCGGAAACTATCGGAGATTCCAGTATTGATTCTGTGAGACCCACCACCACGTCAACGATCGGGGAAAGAAGCTCCAGTATATCAGCAATCGGATCGATCAGCGCTTCGATCACATCAAGCACCGGATCCAGCAGATTCAGTGCAAGCTCAACCAACGGCATAAGGCTTTCAAGAATATCCAGCAGCGGCGGCAGAAGCTTTTCGATTATCTTTATCACCACCGGCATGAGCCGCTCAGAGAGCCAGCCGACTATTTCCATCAATATCGGCATGACATCCCCGGAAATGAACTCCACTAACGGCGGCAGCAGCGACTGAACCAGTTCGGAAATTATCTCTATGAGCGGCGTTGCCATATCCACAAGCTGTGGCAGCAGTTCCTCGGCGAGATTGAGCAGCGGGTCTATCATGGGCGTAATGTTATCCAACAACGGCTGCACGGATTTCACCAGCCGGGGAATAACCGTTTTTGCAGCCTCTGAAAGCCTGCTCACCACATCTTTTACAAGTGGAATAAGGCTGTCACCGAGCGGTTGTATCATCGTTTCAAGCTGTCTTTTCAGCCCGCCGAGCGCGTCCTCAAGACTGCTGTAATTCACATCTTTGATGCTGTCCATCGCGCCGGCACACTCGTAAGCACCATCGGTGATGCTGCCCATTGCCGCCACTGCGTCAACGCCGAGATCTTCCCACATGGTACCGAAAAGATCCGTGCCCGCCGTATTCTGCTCAATGGGGTCCTTCATAGCCGCGAGCGCCTGAACTACCTCCTGAAAGGCTTCACGCGCCGTCTCGCCGCCCTGCGCGAACTTTTCGCTCATTTTATCGGCATTCAGGCCGACAGCTTCAAATCCCTCCCTGGTGGAGTCTGAGCCGTCAATGGCGCGGATAGAGAATTCCTTGACCGCGTCGCCGATTTTGTCGAGGTTCCAGGCGCCGTTCTCGGCCCCCTGGGCGAAAATTTTGAACATATCGTCCGCAGAAAATCCCAGCTTAGCAAACTGCACGGAATATTCGTTGATGCTGTCAATGAGCTCGCCGGAATAGTTCAGGCCGTCCTGCGCGCCCTTTGCTATATAGTTGTAAGCGTCCTCGGCGGCAATGCCGAAGTTCTCCTTCATTGCCTTTGCGGCTCGCGCTGTCTCGTCAACGCCCATGTCGAAAACGTCCTGCAGCGCGTAGGCGCTCTCGGTGATTTCTTTGAGCGGAGCGGCGTCCATATCTCCGAGGTTCTGCGTTATCACGGAAATACTATCCGATATATCGTCAAAGCTCTCCCCGAAATTATCGCCGTAAACGTCCTGAATAACGCTTTTGTATTTTTCGGTCTGCTCTGCGTTGGCTCCAACAGCGGCTGCAGTTTTCTTCACTGATTTATCGAGCGCATCCGCTGATTTTACTGCCGCCGTGCCAACGGCAGCGGCGCCGGCGGCTGCCGCGGTAGTGATGCCAGCCGCCCACTTTCCGACCGCCGCTGCTCCCTTACCGAATGTTTCAGCGAGCCCTTTGGCAGTCTTATCAGTTTTATGGATGGATTCGTTGGCTTTGTCGCTATCCACTAAAATTGTACCGAACAGCTTGAATATCTCCACAGCCTCAGCCTCCCATTTTCACGAAATTGAATCTTTCGAATTTCTCCGACATTTCCGCGTGTATCTGCTCCGCAGATTTAGACACTGCCGGAACCGCCGTGCAAGCCGCCCTGAAATCCGAAAACGCCATATTGCGCTCATACCCGCCGGCTATCCAGCGAAGCACCAGGAGCTCGTCCTGAGCCTTTTCGCACGCTGTATTTATTAATCCGGAAATATCCCGGAAAGAAAAATGCTCAAGCGGTGTGAATCCTCCGTACCGCCTGAGCACCGTGTCGATTACCTCGAAGCTGCCGAGCTGGCAGCAGAGGAGAAAAAAGCCGCGAGATCGTTTTCCCCGGCGAGTTCCCGTGCGAACTTCACGATATCCTCCAGCGGCATTTCGCGGACATCAGCCGCGCCGCAGCCCTTTATCGAAGCAATGAAATCGCACAGCTCGTCCTGCACCTCCGGAGCCTTTTCGATGAGCAGCAGAATCACCGAAGCGCCGAGCTTCATCTGCCCCTGCTTTCCGGAATCGGCGAGCAGCTCCGCCAGTTCCTCACGTATCTTAGCCTTGCGGATTATTTCTGCCGCCTTGAATGCGTCGTTTAAATTGAGTTTTCTCATCAGTTGCCCTCCGTATCAGGAACGAAAATCGCAAACGGCGGATTTACTGCGTCCGTTTCAAAATCCGCGAGATTATTGTAACCGTACAGCGTCACCTTTACCTTGCCCTCGGACTGCGGCGCGAAGTCCATGGACAGCCCGTCCTCGTTCAGACCGTTTGAAAGCTGGATTATCATGGGCGTATCGCTGCCGGAAATGCAGCCTACCCACGTCAGGTTTTCAATGTAATCGGAATCGCCAATGCCCGCGTTTCCGGATATCTTTGTGTAGCCCTTGGGAATTCCGTTGCCGCCGCTGCCAGATACGTCAGTTCCCGCCGTTGCAGTGGCAGATGTAAGCGCCATTTTCAGCGTTTCAACGGTCGTTTCGATGAATGTCGCAGACAGCGAACATTCCCACGTTTCGATGTCTGCGAGCCCCTTGACGCGTCCCACAGCCCCGTCAACCTCGATGCTGCGGATCGTGGGCTTTGCGGTAAACGTTCCGCCGCCCTGGGTAGCGCCGAGGCACTTTCCCGCTTTCTTTGCGGTGGCGTAGGTGTCGGTGCCTACCGTGAAATTCTTGAAGATAGCGCCAGCGTCAAGCTGTATGTTGAGCGGCGTTTTCTCCGTAATTCCGTTGTATGCCTTTTTAGCAAAAGCCATATTAATCCTCCTTGTCGCGATAAAAATACACCGCGTAGCTCTCCACGAAGTGCACTATCTTGTTGTTGTCCTTTTCCGGAACGGCGTAACGGCTCCCCTCAGCATAAACGCTGATGAAGCCGCCCACCGCAGTCCCTTTCTGATCTGTAAGCCGCGCGCGGATATCGTCCGCGAGCGCGTGTGCCTCTATCGGGTCGCCGGAATCAAGCCAGATATCCAGCACCAGCCGGAAAACCGCCGAATACCCGGAATCCGTAAGCTGCCGCAGGTCGCCGGCAACTTTCGGATACTGTACCGGGGACGGGCTTTGAAAGTACACCGCCTGGCATGCGGGTTTTATTAGCCCCACCAGCGCCGCTATCACCGTTTCAGTTTTCATCGCCGCCGTAGCCCTCCTCGTCGTTTATAAGCCCCAGCGCCCGATTTTCGTCCTCGATCGCCGAGAGATACTGTCCCTCTATCCTCCGGATCTCATCAATGTTATCCGCTACCGCAGAGTATATCGGCGCTAGCTTCGGAATTTTCGAGGTGCCAGTTTCATAAAATCCGCCGTAGAATCCCATGGGCTTGTATCCTATCTGCAAACTCGGCGTTTTCTGCTTTCTTTTCACCCAGCATTGCAGGTACCGCCGCGCCCGCCCTGTTTTCCTCGGGAGCTTAGCCCGGGCGAGTTTCACGAGGAATTTCCCAACATCACGCAGCGCGGCGCACGTGAGTTCCTTGATCGTGTATTCGCAGCGGTCGGCGTTGCTGATATATTCCACGCCGTCCTTGGTGATTTTCGTGTAGTTCGGCAGCGCCATAGAATCACCCCTCTGCTATATCTGAGCATATAAGCTCCAGCCGTTCTCCCTCAACGGGGTAGGTGCGAATTATCTGATATTCTTTCCCGCCGAATCTGAGCGCCTTTTCATTCTGATACTCAAAAGCCCAGCACCGGAAAGTGAGAGACGGCGACATTCCGACAGCCGCCGCCTGATAGAATTCATTGCGCTTGATTCCGCACTGCTCCGCGAATATCGTCCGTTCGGTGTCGGCTTTTACAGTGCGCCCGTATTCGTCCGATTCCGCAGCCGTGCCGCGCTTTATCAGCGTTATCTGTACGTCCGTCAAGGCTCGTCACCGTCCTCGTAATAGCTGCACAGGGACATCGCCCCGGCGAGGTCGAGGTACCGTGACTGATACAGCTCCCGCTCCTTTACATCGCCGTTTGCGAAATTCCCGCGGCAGTACAGTTTCACGGCCTGACGGACGAGCGGCGCGTCCTCGTCGATATTATCAACTCCCCGCATTTTCAGGTCGTTTTTCGCCGCCTCAATAAGCTCCGTCAGATCATCGTCAAAGATATCCGCAGAGATACGCAGCGACTTTTTCACAGCAACAAGCAGTGTCGCGCCCATTCGTCAAGCCCCCTTCCTTATGCCTTTTTCTTGGTGAGAGTTACGAGGGAGTTGGTGTCTACCGCCTTGCCGTCGAACAGCATGATAGCCTTCTTGATACGGTCGTCGGTCGCCTCGTCGATATAGTCGCGGACGGTCACGGCATAGTTGGTGTTGCCGATGTAGTCTCTGAAGTTGAATATAAACGCAAAAACTGTGTCCTTGGACACGGTATCCGCGTAGCTGTCGAGGTATTCGCCGTCGACAAGCACGACCTCGCGCCCCCATATGTAGTAGGACGGCTTGCCATTCACGCCGATTATCTCCTTCATGATGGGCGCGCCGTTGCCGTCAACCATCGAGATGACCGCGTTCATGAACGTGGACTTGGTCATTACCCAGACCGCGCCGTTCTCGTAGGATTCGGGGAGCGCCCCCTCTGCCGCCGCGAGGTCCTTGAAGGAAAGCGCGTTCGTTGCAGCCACCTCGATCTTGCGTGCAGCCGGAACAGTTTCGGTGAGTACGCCCTTGGGCTGACCGGAGCCTGTGCCCTTGATCATCGCCTTCTCGACTGCCTTGATCATAGCCTCCGCGATGTTGTCCGCGACGGTCGCTTCGAATACATCGAGGGTAGTCACGGTCACCTCAAAGGAAAGCGCCACCTTGCAGGTGAGCTTGTGGTAGGCGAAAGTGATGGAAGTCACCGCCTTCTTCTGGGTTTCGCCGTTAGTGCGTTCAGCGCTCCATGCAGCGGTCGGCTTTACGGAGCTAGTCGGTACAGAAACGCCGCCCTTGAAGTTGGTGTGAGTGATGCGGCTCCAGAGCTTCCCGGTACTTTCCATCTTCTCATAAATCTTCTTCACGATCGTGGTCGGGATCACCGCGCCGACATCGCCTGTGGTGGTCTGCTCGGCCTGATTTGTCATTCCGGGCATTTTCAGCGCGGAGCCAGTGAGCACCGCGTCCATAAATGCAAGGCGGTACTCCTTGCTGCCGTACATATCGCCCTTAGCGCCGCCGGCAGCAGGCTCAGCAGAGCCGGAAAGAGCCGACCCCCCTGCGTTTACCATGCCGGGGATTCCGGCAGGAGCCTTGTTCAGTGCCGCGAGATTGGCCTGCGCGGTAAGTTCCTGCCTGTGCTCGTCGTCGAGCTTTTCGATATCTGCCTTGATACCGTCAAAGTCCGCGTAGCGGTGCTCGTTTACAGCCGCCTCAGCCAGAGCCAGGAGCTCCGCTCTTCTTGTCTCAAAAGTAGTTGCGTTTGCCATAGTCGTTTTACCTCCTGATTTTCAGTAAATCTAATTCAGCCCGCGCCTTTGCGCCCTTGTCGCGCATTTCTGCGAGCAGTTTTTCCGGCAGCAGCGGGATTGCTGCTGCACACAGTTTCATGCCGGCGGGAGCCGCTCCGGAAGCCGGTGCGGAAATCTCGTCCACCAGTCCAAGCTCCACAGCCTCGTCAGCCGTGAGCCATGTTTCCTTCGCCATCAGCCCGAGCATTTCCTCCATGCTGCGCCCCGTCTTTTCGGCGTACGCGCCCGCTATGGACCTGTCTGCCACTTTCAGCACGTTCACCGCATGAGCCATCTCCCGATTGTCGCCCTCTGCCGCCATTGATACATTGTGTATCATCAGCATTCCTGCAGGGGATATATCCGAGCGTCCTGCGCACGCTATTACGCTTGCGGCTGAGCATGCCTGCCCGGTGATGTGGATATGCACGTCAGAGTACGCGCGCAGAGCCGTGTAGATGTCCGCGCCTGCGCTGATATCGCCGCCCGGCGAATTGATGTATACATCAACCCGCTCATGCTTCCACTGCGCGTCCCTGACTGCCTTTATCACCGGGGCGGGAGTAGTATTTTCCACCCCGAAAAAATCGTATACCCAGCCGTCGTCGTTAGATACGATAACGCCTTTGATATCAATATCAGCCATGTTGCATTATTCCTCCTCTCCCGTCGTAGTCGCCGGTTCCACCACCGTTGCCGTATCTTTTCTCAGCAGCGGCACATCTCCGCCCGGCAGCGGAGCCTTATTCATTGCAGCGCGCCACTCATTCGGCGTCATTGCTCCTCTGTCCACCATCGCGGACAGGTTGAGCTTTGTGCTCATGCTGGCATACTGCAAGTTGGAAGCCTCAAAGATGATTTTATTTCCGCACCCGCGCTCCCTGCGCGTGAACAGCTTCCGCGTCATTTCTGAGCCTAAATCAATCAGGATAGGCTCAACGGTAGATTCATAGAAAGCGTTCCACTCGTCCTCGTTGTAGGCGCTCTGAATGATTTTCGCGTTGACGCCGAAGTGGTTGTAGAATCGCTGTGTGGTGCGGTCTATGAGCTGCGCGTTCGGCACATAGTCGTCCGTTTTTATCTGCGTGGCGTCCGCTTTGCTGTCTACGGCCGCAACTCCGGAGCTCGCAAGAGTACTGAGGTAGTTCTCTGCGAATTCCTGAGCCTTTTTTCGCAGATCCTCATCACGCACGCTGGCGTTGTATTTGAGCAGCCACCGGACAGCGGAGGAGTTATTCACCGCCGTGACGATAGACTTGTCCACTGTGCCGATAACGGTGAGCAGCGGTTGCAATACTTCCACCGGCGATGTACCGAACAGGTCGTTGTCCCCGAAATCCCGGCGCAGATGAATGATATCCGAGTAATAGAACGGGTACACCTTTCCGTTTTTCATGGAGAAAGTAAGGATAAGGTCGCCGCCCGCGTTGAAGCTCGCTTCCACATTGTACGCGTCTATCGGGTACAGCCCGCAGGGGAATCCGGCGGAATCGCGGATTATCGCGGCGAAAGCATTTCCGGAAAGTTCCCGCTGGCGCGCCATTTTTTCAAGGAACTGCTGGCAGCTCATGTATGGATTGGGCTCCTCCAGCAGGAAGCGCATATAAGGCTCGGGGTTCGTCTGCACGGCGCTTCCGCTGTCGCGGATATGTTTGGGTACCGCCTTGCCCACAGCAACAGCCGTGGGGCGTATACAGCTCCTTACGGTATCGCTGGAAAATATCTGCCCGTCCCAGATGTACACGCCGTTTCCGCGCTCTGTCACAAGCTGAAAGCGCGTCTGCTCGTGCTCTTTTCTGTTGAAAAATCTGTTGAATATGTTCATATCATCGCCTGATACTCCTCCATTTTGTCCGTAAGCACTACATAAGCGTCCAGCAGGGCTGCCGTGCCGTCTATGCGGCGCGTGCTCCTTGTAGTTTTTATCGGCTGTATATTGCCGTTCTTATCCTCGTCTACGGCGGTATTCGCAAGGCACCACCGGTCTATCGGATTGTTGTTGTAGTTTATCCGCTTGGCCTTTAAGTCAGCCCCGAGAGATTTCATCGGAGCGGAAAGTGTTTTCTTGCCCTGGATTACAGGCACCATGCACGCGGGACCAAACTCCTGCTTCATTTCATTTACCCAGTAGGTCGCACTCCATGAATCGTAGCCGATATACATCGGGTAGATATCGAATTTGTCCCGCAGTTCCCGGAACCAGTCCGTCACCGCATGGTAATCCATTTTGTTGCCCTGACAGGTGCGGCACCAGCCTTTCTCGATCCAGATATCATAGCGGATCTTATCCTCTTTTACCTTGTGCTCCACTAAGTCCTCCGGGATCCAGTACATTGCAGCGGAATAGATTCGAGGGTCGTCCGGCAGCATGAAAAGCGCTTTCGCCGCCGTGAGGTCGTTCGTGGAGGAAAGGTCAGCGCCGCCGATAAAGTACCGCGGCTTAAGCTCTGCAATGTCGTACGTTGCCTCATTCACCAGCTCGTCAAAGTTGAGCCACGCCTGTGAGGTGGTTGACGGAATATTAAATTCCTTGCACAGCAGATTCCGCAGCAGGGAGCTGTTCTGCTTCGCCTTTTCCACCTTTTCGGAGAGAGTGCGCTGATTTTTGATAGTTCCAAGCCCCGGATTGGCTTTCCTCCAGCATTTCGGGTCGTCCCATTCCTCGCGCTTGTCGAGTTCGTAAATGAAGAATATCGAGCGATCGTCCCGGTATGCGTCATCACCGCCGGAATAGCCGTCTATCGTGCGCCGTCCCTCGTCGTAAATCTCATCGTAGATATCCTCGCGGACAACTCCTGCTGTGGATGTGATGAATATGAGCGGCTGTTCCCTGGCGGTGATACCGTCCGCCATGATGTCGTAGAGCGCACGCCCGTTCTGCCACTGGTGTATCTCGTCCATGAGCACGCAGTGGACGTTCAGACCGTCCAGCGTGTCCTGATCGGAAGCCAGCGGCTTGAAAGTACCATCGTTGAAATCCGTCTCAATGGAGCCCGTGAGCACCCGGGAACGTTTCAGCAGCGGCGGCGACTTCTTCACCATACGCTTTGCTTCCAGCCAGATGATTTTAGCCTGGTCGCGCTTTGTCGCTACCGCGTAGATCTCCGGACCCGGTTCTCCGTCCGCCTGCTGCATATAGTTTCCGACAACGGAAGCCAGCAGCGATTTACCGTTTTTCTTGCCGACTATAAGCACCGCCCGCTGATACCGCCGAATCCCTTTATCGTTCACAAATCCGAAAACGGCGGCGAGCATAGCTTTTTCCCACAGCTCCAGCTCAACGAGCTGGCCGCCGAGCTTGCCCTTGGAATGCCGGCAGAAGTTCTCCGCAAACTCGAGGATATGGTTGCCGCGCTTCGGTGAGTAGTGCCATTCTCCCGGTTCCCGGATATCCCGGACGAGCTTATCGTAGGTGGCGCGGACTTTCCGGCTGACGGCAATGCGCCCGCTGCACATCTGTTCCCAGTACTCCAGTATCGGGTTGTAGTCCTCCGGATATCGTTTCACGCGCTCACCTCCATGTAGTCACATCACGTCCGTCCTTTCCCGGATATTTCAGCCGCGCGGCTTCTGCTCATAGGCTTAAGGTGCGAGCACACCCAGCAGCGTTTGCGGCAGCATTTCTCAGTGATTCCACAGCAATGCTTCTCGCAGTACCAGAGCGGCTTTTTAGCGGTAGTCTTGCCGTATAAGAGCAGGTATTTCATAAATTACACCATCATTCCACTGAGAAAATACTTCTTGATGTCCCCAATCGCTTCCAGTTCCTTTTCCGCATATTCGATATCGTACTCTATCGGTTTCAGCATATCCACCACCCGCGCCTGTTCTTTCAGATCGCTGTAGAACGGCAGGGTATAGAAGCCGAAAAGCTCCATCTGGATATTGATATTGCTGCCTATATACCTGCAGAAAAATTCATCTGCCGAGTATTCAAGCGCTTCCTTGAGATACCACGGAAGTACCGGAACAGTTGGTATCACCGCAGCAAATTTTCCCGGAAGTTCTCCGGCGCTTTCCGTGATATGCCACTTTTTGGCGGAGTTTTTCGCGCAGGCAGAAACCTGTATGTAAACCGTCCGTGCTGGATAAATGACGCCGCTCCTGCAGCGCTCCACCCTCGCTATCTCCGGCAGCCTTACCCAGCCATAATACCCGCTCATGGCAATTCCTCCAGATGTATCTGCCCTTTCTCGCCGACTTTACGGCTGCTGAATGTCCGGGCAAGCATATCGAGTTCTGCTGACGTCTTTTCATCAGAAGCAACCATATCGGAAATCATTCCGCACAGTTTCTCTTCGAGTGCTTCGCGTTCCCGCTTGATTTCAATCAGTTCCCGGGTAACTTCCACAATATCAATCGGCGGCGGTGGCTCAAATGTGTCAACGTATCGCGAAATATTGAGATTACAACCGTTCTCGGCAATTTCGTCCAGTTTGGCAATATGCGAATATTTCGGAATATCTTCCCCCGAAGCAAGTGCGGAAAGTATCTTTTCCACATCTTCCGTCCGGAGCTGATTTATTTTTCCTGTTTTCGCAAATCCCTTTGAGCCGTCAATAAAAACGAGCCTTTCAGCTGTACTTTTCCCGAAAACAAGAACAGCAACCGGAATGCCCGTATTAAGAAACAGATTGTCCGGAAGCCCTATAACCGCGTGAAGCAAACCCTTTTCAATCAGCTTCCTGCGGATATCTGCTTCACGGTTTCCACGGAAAAGAACGCCGTGCGGAAGAATCGCCGCAAGCCGTCCTCCGTCTTTGAGCCTGCTCAGCCCGTGCAGTATAAAGGCATAGTCCGCGAACTGCTTAGGAGGATAACCAAACCCGTCAAAGCGGCTGTCCGGCTTTTTCTCGTCAAATTCGTATTTCAAGGAATACGGCGGATTTGTTATGCAGATGTCAACAGGCGTATCCGGTGCACGTTCAATCGGGACGACCGCGCCGAACCTTTCTCCGGGAACGACCTGCCAAGCGCCGAAAATCTCGCCTGAAAGCACATCTTTATTCGTGACATAAGCCGGAATATTCCGTACAGCCAGATTGAAAAGCAGTAGCGGCACGGCTCTTTTGGAAAGTTCCTCACACCAGAACACGCATTCCGGGCAAACGCTGTGAAGCGCAATAGTAAGCCCGCCTGTTCCCGCGCACACGTCAAGACAGGAGCGGACTTCCGTGCGGTCTGTGGCAATCCGCCCGACAAGTCGGGCAAGCTCCTTCGGAGTGAAATCCTGCATCATAGCCTTGCGGTTGCTGTGCTCTTCCTGAAAGTAGTCTGTGAATCCGTCATACGAAAGATTGCCCTGAAGCGCCGCGTATTTCTCAAATATATCTGAAATCTCATCGGAAAACAGCAGCGCCATGAGCCGCTCCGGCAGCATAAAGGATTCGGCTACGCCGAAAAGGATGTTTATTTCAGCAGCGGTCATGCTTTTCATCTCCTTTCAAGACAATGAAAAAGCGCCCCGAAGAGCGCTTGATTATGTTCCCGGCATTTATGTCGGGAGTTCCTCCGCATTCCCGGGAATCCGGGCGGCAAGTCAGCGCCCTCGCTCACCGATGAACTCATCGAAGCCGTCAGAGGCGGGCTTGGCTTCCTCTTTCGGCAGCATATCGTTGAGCTGCTTCACCGTTTTGAGGTAGCTGTCGTAGAAGCTCTTGTACGTTTCCGCATTCGGCCGCTTTCTGTCGTAGGGCTCCTGATTGCCCTGCTGGAACGGTTCGGTATATCCGTTCTCGTTGAGGTCGCCCTCCAGTTCCTCCAGCGATACCCGCAGGAACGCCGCTCGCTGTATCGTTCCGATAACGAGGCTCATGCGGTCGCCGTCCATCTTCGCGTAAATCTTCTTTAGTCGATTGACTTCTTTTTTTATCCGCCGTTCTTTCTCCTCCGCCGCGTACATCACCGCACCTCCTCCCAGAAATCAACCCCCGGGGGGGCTTACAAACTCCACGCGTATTTTCGTTAACTTCACCCCGTCACGGTCTCCTACCGATATAGCCTGATGAAAATAGGGGGGGATATTATTTTTCAAGCTGTTCGAAATACCTGTCTATCAATGCGCGCTGCAAGGCCTTGTTTTCGCGATTGGAGTCCTCTCCGGCTCTGCGTATGCATTCGTGATAGTCTGCGTCCATGTATATCAGCTCCGCATCAAGGCGTTTGGCAAGTTCCTCACGTTCTTGGCGCTTTGGGAAACAGCCGATTATCCATACGGCTCGGCAGTCCGGCGCCTTATCTTCGATAAGATGATAGAGATGGTCGCGTACCGACAGCACCACAGGCAACAGATTATCGGAGCCGCGCTCCTGAAATGTAAGCGCACGCCTCAACGCGTCAACGTCCACCACCAAATCCCCCACAGACATATTCGCACGGACATACGAAGTTTTTCCGCTTGCAGGTGCGCCCCACACGATTATGCGGCGAGCCTTCATCAGAAATCCGTTCTCGTCCATGTAGCAGCCGTTCGTGAGTATTTTGGAATTCCGGCGGCGCTCCCGCGCTTCATCGAATTGCTTCAGAATCAGCTCGCGATGCGCCTTGAAATGGCAGTCTTTGCAGAGCCATTTCAGATTATCGGGATTCAGGCAGATATCGTAATCGCTTATGTTGGCAGGCGTGAGCGGCTCGACATGATGGAGTTCCTCGCCCACATTCTCATGGCAGTTTTCGCACATTCCGCCATCGCGGCGCGTGCGTTCTGCTATGTATGCGTCCCGCGTATCTATCCATGCGCGGGAGTTGTAAAAGCTCTTTGCGAATCCCTTGGCCATGCGCACCCCCACAAAAGAAAAGCGCCCCGGTTCGGAACGCTTTTCAGTATTTCATGATACTAGTATAGCACAGGTGAACCGAACAAAACGAACAACTTACAGCTTATCCATAAATCTGCTGTAAATCATGCGTACACCGTCCGGCGAATTATTCCCCCCGACCTCATAGGCGACGCGCGTCCAGCCGAACAGGCTCACGCAGCGGTAGTAGACTATCTGCCGGGTCAGGCTGTCAGGAATATCGTAGATGAACGCTACTGCTTCATCGCGGCGCTGCTGAATCTCCTCGCGCTTGAGTTCTATGCGGCGCTCAAGGTCTACGCGCCTTTCGGCAAGCTCCCCGACCTTGTCGGACGTTCCGGAACTGCTCCCGGCGTTCGGCTGCGGCGAACGTACCAGCGAGCGGCAGCGGAGCCGTTCAAGCTCCTGCTCCCACATACGCAGCTCCCGGTGGAGATAGTATATCTGCTCCAGTTCTTCACGGGTCATTGGTATCAGCCCTCCTGTTCCACGCGTTCACCGCTTCTTCTATGGTGTTGCCCCGCACAATTTTGTGACACATATGGCAGCGTATAAACCATTTGCCGTTCTCGTCTTTTTCAACTTCGGGGCAGTAATGCCTGTCCCCACACGAACAACGTTTAAGGTTTTCAACCTCATTCTCGTCCATCTTAGCGCCGCAGTTGCCACAGTAATCTGTTGTCTGGGCATATTCGCCTTCCTCGCGGTCATAAGAAAACCCACAATTGGAGCAGTACGGGTCCTGCGTATGGTAGCCTTTCCAATGTGCATGCACCACCGGTGCAACATCGGCGGCGGGAGTGTCTTTCGGAATAACGATGAAATCCTGTGTTAGTTCCTCGATGT
>ERZ837910.1437-NODE-1437-length-33034-cov-16.446011_pt1 | contig 33034 bp, 29 predicted proteins | sample MGYA00519940_ERZ837910 | MGnify/ENA primary metagenome ERZ837910 (study PRJEB31850, sample SAMEA3708825) | human gut metagenome | biome: human gut; feature: human-associated habitat; material: faeces | place: China | collected 2014 ... | reverse complement strand
CGCCGCGCCCTCCACCGGGTCGGTGCCCGCCCCCAGCTCGTCGAACAGGATCAGGCTCTTCTCATCCGCCAGCTTCAGTATCTCCACCGTGTTGGCCATGTGCGCCGAAAACGTGGACAGGCTCTGCTCGATGCTCTGCTCGTCGCCCACGTCCGCCAGTACCCGGTCGAACACCTGCACGGCGCTCTGGTCTCCGGCGGGGATGTGCAGGCCGCACTGGGCCATCAGGCACAGCAGCCCCAGGGTTTTCAGCGTCACGGTCTTGCCGCCGGTGTTGGGGCCGGTGATGACCAGCGTGTCATACGCGCCGCCCAGCGCCACCGTCACCGGCACCGCCTTGGCCGGGTCCAGCAGGGGATGCCGTGCCCGCTTCAGGTCGATGCCGCCCCGCTTCCGCACCAGCGGACGCCCCGCGTCCATGGCATAGCTCAGCTGTGCCCGGGCGAAAATGGTGTCCAGCTGCACCAGCAGGTCGTAGTCGTACAGGATATTCTCCCGCTGCGCCGCGCACTCGCCGGACAGTATACGCAGCACCCGGTCGATCTCCTTTTCCTCACGGGCCTGCAATTCCTTCAATTCATTATTGGCCTGCACCACGCCCATGGGTTCCACGAACAGCGTGGCCCCGGAGGAGGAGATGTCGTGTACCAGACCCGGCAGATTGCCCTTGCACTCCGCCTTTACCGGCACCACGAACCGCCCGTCCCGCTGGGTGATCAGCGCCTCCTGCAGCACCTTGGCGTAGGAGGGCGACGAGATGATCCGCTGCAGGATCTGCCGTCCCTTGCTGGCCGCAGCGCGCATATTCCGCCGTATGTCCGCCAACTCCGGGCTGGCGGTGTCGGCGATGGTCTCTTCGTCCAGTATGGCGCCGCGTATTTTATCCTCCAGATAGCGGTTCACGTGGAGGGCAGAGAATAGCCGGTCGATGGCCGTGGCCTCCCCCTGACGCTCCGCGTCATAGTCGCTGACCCGCCGCGCAGCGGTCAGCACGCCGGCCACATCCAGCAGCTCCCGGGTGTTCAGCACGCCGCCGTGGTCCGCCCGGTCCAGCGCCTGGGATACGTCCTTCACGCCCGCAAAGGACGGACTGCCGTGCAGGCCCAGCCGCGTCTTGGCCGCGTCCGTCTCATCCAGCAGGTGCTCCACCGCCGCCGCGTCTGTGGCAGGACGCAGCCGCAGGCACCGGGCCTTGGCCTCGTCGCTGACCGCATGGCGCGCCAGCAGCTCCAGCACCGCCGGCAGCTCCAGTGTGCGGATAGATTTCTCAAATAACTCGCTCATGTATGTATGTCCTCCTGTTATCCCAACAGGGCCTTGTAATAGTCCAGCGTCCGGAACCCGCGCTCCAGCTGGGCGGCGATAAACGCCTCGCCCGCCTGATCCAGCGCCTGCAGGGCGCCCGGCTCCAGCGTAAAGCTGTACAGCCGCCTGGGGTCCGCGTACAGCACGTGCCGCAGCGCCGCCAGACCAGCCTCGGTCAGCGGCAGCCGGAAGCTGCGCTCCGGGCCCCTGCACGTTCCGCACGCCACAAATCCGCCGGAGATGTCCAGCACCGGTCCCTCCGGCTGTGCCGTTCCGCACACGGCGCATTCCTCCGCCAGCGGCTCAAAGCCCGAGAGCGCCATCAGTCGGAACTGGAACGCCGCCTTCACCAGCCGCGGGTCCTTCCCCGTGCGGCACAGGGCGTACAGGGCGTTCAGCAGCAGCGACAGTATCTCAGGGCAGGGCGTCTCCTCGGCGCACACCGCCTCCGTCAGCTCGCAGAACCACGCCGCCAGCGCCAGCAGCTCGATGTCCCGGCCCAGCCCGTCGAACAGCTCGATGGGCGACGCCTCATCCAGCATATACCAGCTGCCCCGCTTGAAAATGGTCAGCTCGGAATAGGCCGGCATCTGGCAGGCCGCCGCCAGGCGGCTGTTCTTTCGCCGCGCACCCCGGGCGATCAGGGGTATCTTCCCCCGGTCCGCCGTCAGCACCGTCAATATCCGATCTGTCTCCTTTGTGTCTGTGACCCGCAGCACCACGCCGCCGGTCACGGTCTTTCCACTTTGCATACAGCCTCCTGGGCCCCGCGGTACAGCAGATACGCCTCCGGCGCGCCGGTGTCCAAAAATAATTCCCAGTAGTCCACGCGAACACCTCCATGTCGTTAGCATGGGAGCTTTCGCCGGTTTTATGGCTGGAAATTTGTTGATGTTATTCCTCGTTGTAGCCCTGACTACGAATGAAATGCGCAAAAACTGGCCGGAGTGCATGCTGCGACCGCAGCCTTACTCCTCGTTATAGCCCTGACTTCTGATGAAATTCGGATTATCTCGCCAGTTTTCCTTGACCTTCACCCACGTCTCCATGTACACCTTCGTGCCCATGAATTTCTCAATATCCCGACGGGCCGCAGAGCTGATGCGCTTGAGCATTTCGCCGCCTCTGCCGATGATGATGCCCTTGTGGCTGGCCTTCTCGCAGTAGATGGTCACGTCCAGGTCGATGATGCCCGTGTCCTCCCGTTCGGAGAACTTCGTCACCTCCACCGCCGTGCCGTGGGGGATCTCCTTGTCAAGGCAGCGCAGCATCTTCTCCCGGACGATCTCCGCGCACACCTGGCTGTCCGCCTGGTCGGTGGTCATGCCGTCGGGGAACAGCTGGGGGCCCTCCTGGGCGTATTGGGACAGCTGCCGCATCAGCTCATCCAGGCCGTCGCCGGTCCGGGCGGAGATGGGAATGATGGCATCAAAGCCGTCATAGGCCGCGCTGTACGCCGCGATGACCTCCAGCAGGGCCTCCTTTTTCTCTACCGTGTCGATCTTGTTGATGCACAGCACGCAGGGCAGCTGCTCCTCCCGGATGCGCTGCAAAAGGACCTTCTCCGGCTCGCCCACATGGGGGATGGGCTCCACCAGCAGCAGCGCGCACTCCACGTCGCTGAGGCTCTCCCGCACCACCTTGACCATATAGTCCCCCAGCCGGGAACGGGGCTTGTGCAGGCCCGGCGTATCCAGCAGCACATACTGGGTATCGCCCCGGTTCACCACGCCGTAAATGCGGTTGCGGGTGGTCTGGGGCTTGTCCGAAACAATGGCGATCTTCTCGCCCACCAGGGCGTTGGTCAGGCTGGACTTGCCCACATTGGGCCGTCCGCACACGGTGATCATTGCGGTTTTTGTGATGTTCATAGGTGATCCTCAACTTTCTTTCGTTTGAGCAATTTCCGTGCAGCGTTATTTTCGTTCCAGGCCCAGCACGGACATGATGGCCTCTTCTCTTTCGCGCATTTGGGCCTTCATGGGACCCTCGTCCAGGTGGTCGTAGCCCAGCAGGTGCAGCACGGAGTGTACCGCCAGATAGGCCAACTCCCGGCGGTTGGCGTGGCCGTATTCCTTCGCCTGCGCCTTCACGCGCTCCAGAGAGATGACCATGTCCCCCAGGGGCACATAGCCGGTGCCGGGGTCGGCGTCCTCCGCGCTGGGCAGCTCGCCGGGAATCAGTTCAAACTCCGGAAAACTCAGCACGTCCGTAGGACGGTCCACCCCACGCATCTCCAGGTTGATGGCGTGGATGCCCGCATCGCCGGTCACCAGCACATCCACCTCGCAGGGGAAGTCCACCCCTTGCTCGGCCAGCGCTGTGCGGATGACCCTGCGGAGAAAGCTGCGTGTGCCCTCGCTGACACCGGGGACATCGGCGGTCACCGGGATATAGTGTCGTTTCATTTCTTTTTCTCCTCAAATTTGGCGTAGGCCTCGATGATGCGCTGCACCATCACATGGCGCACCACGTCCTCCTTGGTGAGCCTGCATATGGCCACGCCCTCCACGTCCCGCAGCACCTTCATGGCCTCCTTCAGACCGCTGACCTTGTCGGTGGGCAGGTCGATCTGGGTCACGTCGCCGGTGATGACCACCTTGGAGCCGAAGCCCATGCGGGTGAGAAACATCTTCATCTGCTCGCGGCTGGTGTTCTGGGCCTCGTCCAGAATGATAAAGCTGTCGTCCAGCGTCCGCCCGCGCATATAGGCCAGTGGCGCCACCTCGATGTTGCCGCGTTCCAGATACTTCTGGTACGTCTCCGCCCCCAGCATATCGAACAGGGCGTCGTACAGCGGGCGCAGATAGGGGTCCACCTTCGACTGCAGGTCGCCGGGCAGGAAGCCCAGCCGTTCGCCGGCCTCCACCGCCGGACGGGTGAGGATGATGCGGTTCACCTGCTTGTCCCGGAAGGCGGCCACCGCCGCCGCCACCGCCAGGTACGTCTTGCCGGTGCCGGCAGGGCCCACGCCGATGGTGACGGTCTGCTTCAGGATGGCGTTGACGTACTCCTTCTGGCCGATGGTCTTGGGCTTGACGGGCCGGCCCTTGCTGGTGATGCAGATCACGTCCTGGGTCAGCTCGCTGATGCGCTCGGCCTGACCGGAGCGCACCAGCCCGATGACGTAGCGCACGTGCTGGTCGGTGATCGTCTCGCCCTTATTGGACAGGGTCAGCAGCGCCTGCACCGCCTTCACCGCCAGCATCACGTTTTCCGGCTCGCCGGACACGACGATCTCGCCGCCCCGGTTCACCGCCTGCACCTGAAATTCCGCCTCCAGGAGCCGGATATTCTCGTCGAAGGAGCCGAAAAGATTGACGGCCTCCTCCATGCGTTCAATACCGATACGTTGTTCCATGTTTTGGGTTTACCTCCCTGTATCGCTTGTTATAGTCAGCGGCGCGTCCACGCCGATCTGTTCCTCGCACTCCGCCCGCAGCGTCACCATAAGGTACGCGCCCTGCCGCCGGGCGGATACGTCCGCTTTCAGAACACGGCCATCGTCTCCGATGGTCTGCGCCAACTGGGCCTCCAGCTGCTTTTGTCCCTCGGCGCAGGCCTCACCCTCCGGACGCTGCCCGTCATACACCACGGGCTCCGTCGCCGTCTCCCTTACCAGCGTTACCGGCAGGCGCAGCCCGAAGGGCAGCTGTACCCCACGGTATCGTATTATTTTATCACAGTTTTCCCGGCCCTGCAATATGCTGTCCCCCGCAGGCAGCGCAATTCGGTGCCGTCCGAGGTCCAGCGCGGTATGGGTGCGGGTCTTCACGGGCTCCGTGCCGTCCTTCAGCACCGTCTCCAGAGGTACGGGCACCGTCCACTCGTACCATGTCCGGGCCCAGATCCGCCCGGTGGCCCGCATATACCGGCAGCCCCGGGGCGAGTCAGCCACCCCGGACAGCAGCACCTGTCCCGCCTGCACCGTTTCGCCCACCGCCGCGCAGGTCACCCCGTCCAGCGCCTCGATCTTCGTGATGAGCCCGTCTCTGGCCGCCACGATGTTCTGCACGTCGCTGTCCCGGTAGAGGTGCGGCGGGCGGACGCGCTCCACCACCTGCACATGGGCGGTGCAGCCCTTGACGTTCACCGCCAGATACACCACGTCCGGCAGCAGCGGCAGCACCCGGTTCCGCAGCTCGTCCTGGTCCAGGCCCACACCACGCGTGCCCACGCGCACGCCGCATCGTTCCAGTGCCTGCAATACGCTTTCCGTGGGGACGGTGTCGTTGCCGGTGACCTCAAAGTCCCAGATGAAGGTGCTGCCCACCGCCAGCAGCAGCGGCAGCACCAGCGCCGCCGCCAGCAGCACATACCGGTGCCTGCACCGCCGCCACAGCTCCGGCGCGCCGGACTTTCGGCACACGGTCACCTGTGCGCCGATGTCCGCCGTCACCTCGGCCAGGCGCCGCGCGCCGGACAGGGTGGTGGTCACGCGGAAGGATGTCTCCGTCAGCCAAGTCAGGTCCCAGAAGGGAATGCCGTGGGCGGCGCACAGGTTCACCACGCGCTCCGGCGCGGTGCAGACCACCTCAGCCACCGCCTGACCGCGGAGATAATTCACTGCTTTACGGTACACGGCGCCCCCCTTACTCCACCAGTTCGATGCCGGATATTTTTCCGGTGATCCGCAGCTCCTGCTCCGTCATCACCAGCAGCTGCAGGTCCTGGCCCCGGACGCGGACCACCACGCCGCCGCCGTTGACGTCCACCGCCTCGGTGGTGTAGGCCAGCACGCCCCGGTGCCGGTCCATATACAGCTCCCGGTTGCCCAGCAGCTCGATCCGGGCCACGCCGGCGGCGATGTTCACCGGCAGCTCCAGGCGCTCCAGCGCCTCCTGGCCCACCTGGGCCAGCTTCTTTTTCAGTCCCGCCACACCGTCACCTCCCTGCGGATGATACAGAACGCTATGCGCGGACGCGCCGGAACTTGCCTGTCCGGGGCGGGGTATTTCCCGGCGGCGGCGCGCATAGGCTGGGGACCGGTGATGGTGATGATAAAGCGCATGTTGGCGCTGCTGGGCAGCGGGGCGCTGGCGATACTGCTGCTGCGGCAGGCGGAGACGGCGGCCCAGGCGGTGCGGGACGGCATACAGCTGTGTTTGACGTCGGTGATACCGGCGCTGTTCCCGTTTTTCGCCGTCTCGTCCCTGCTGGTGGCGCTGGGGGCAGCGGAGGCGGCGGGCCGGGTGCTGGCCCACCCCTTCAGGCGGCTGTTCCGCTGCGGCGGTGCGGGGTGCGCCGCCCTGCTGCTGGGGCTGGTGGGCGGCTATCCTGTGGGGGCGCGGACGGCGGCGGAGCTGGTGCGCCGGGGAGAGCTGTCCCCTGCCGAGGGGGCGCGGCTGCTGACGTTCTGCAACAACGCCGGCCCGGCCTTTGCCATCGGCGTGGCCGGGGTGTCGGTATTCGGCAGCGCCCGGACGGGAGCCTGGCTGTATCTGCTGCACTGCGCCGCCGCGCTGCTGACGGGTCTGCTCTTCTGCCGCCGCCCGCTGCCCGTCACCGCCATGCCGAAACGGCCTGTGCCGCCGCGGGCCGGACTGACGGGGCAGTTTCTCCGGGCGGTGGAGGGGGCGGTGTCCGCCATGGCCCGGGTGTGCGGGTTCGTGGTGTTCTTTCTGGTGCTGCTGCGTCTGGCGGAGGGGCTCATCGGTCCCCTGCCGCCGCTGGCGGCGGGGGTGCTGGAGCTGACCAACGGTATCCTGCGCCTGACGCCGGACCGCCGGGGTTTCGTCACCGCGGCGGCGCTGCTGGGCTGGGGCGGGCTCAGCGTCCACTGCCAGACAGCGGCGGTGACGGCGGGCAGCGGTATCTCCCTGCGGCTGTATGTGCCGGCCAAGGCGGTGCAGGCGGCGCTGTCAGCGGGACTGGCGGCGCTGCTGGCACCGTATCTGCTGCCGTAGGGCACCCCGAGGGTCCCTCCTGCGTAGAATGACCACGGAGAGAAGTCTCCCATCATTCCCGACAGGAGGTCACATAGGATATGAGCATTACGCTCCGTCATGCCGCCGCCTGCTATCAAGCCCCGGACGGCGAGGTGGAGGCGGTACGGGACGTGTCCTTCACGGTGGAGGAGGGCGCGTTCGTCAGTTTAGTGGGGCCCTCCGGCTGCGGCAAATCCACCCTGCTCAGCGCCATTGCCGGTCTGGAGCCCCTCAGCGGCGGCGTCATCGAGATCGACGGCCGGACGGTACAGGGCACATCGCCAAAAATCGGCTTTATGCCCCAGCGGGACCAGCTTTTCGAGTGGCGGAATATATGGGACAATGTGACGCTGGGGCTGACGGTCCGTGGTGAGAAGGACCCGGCTGCCTATGCACACGTGTCCCGGCTGCTGGAGCGCTACGGGCTGGCGTCCTTTGCCAAAAAGCGGCCCTGCCAGCTCTCCGGCGGTATGCGCCAGCGCTGCGCCCTGATCCGGACCCTGGCCACTGAGCCGGAGATATTGCTGCTGGATGAACCCTTTTCCGCCCTGGACTACCAGACACGGCTGGCGGTGTCGGCGGATATCTGGCGCATATTGCAGCAGGAGGGCAAAACGGCCCTGCTGGTCACCCATGACATCGCTGAGGCGGTGAGTATGTCCGACCGGGTGGTGGTGCTGTCCCGCCGCCCCGCCGTGGTGAAGGCGGAGATGGACATGGGTGCGCTGCGTGGTCTGCCGCCGCTGGAGCGCCGGGACACGCCGGAATTTCACCGGTACTTCAACGCCATATGGAAGGAGCTGGACGTTCATGCCTGAGAAAGCGTCTTCGCCCCGCCGTGCGGCGTACCTGAGGACCGTGCGCCGCGAAAAGCGCCGGGTGCGTATCTGGCAGATCGCGCTGGTGGCGGTGCTGTTTGCCGTGTGGGAGCTCAGCTGCCGGCTGGGGCTGTCCGACGGCTTTCTGGTCAGCAGTCCCAGCCGCATGGTGCAGACCCTGTGGCGGCTGTGCGCCTCCGGCGAGCTGTGGCACCACGCGGCGGTGTCCATCGGTGAGACGGTGCTGGGCTTTACCGCCGGGACAGTGCTGGGCACGGCCGTCGCCGTGGCCATGTGGTGGTCGGACACCGCCGCCCGCATTCTGGACCCGTACCTGGTGGTGCTGAACGCACTGCCGAAAACAGCCCTGGGGCCTATCTTCATCGTGTGGATGGGCGCGGGCATGGGGGCCATCGTCACCATGACGCTGGCCATTTCACTCATCGTCACCATCCTGAGTATGTACACCGGCTTCCGCACCACCGACCCGGAGAAGCTGCGGCTGATGCGGACGCTGGGCGCTGACAAGCGCCAGATCCTGTGGCTGCTGGTGTTCCCGGCCAACTGCCCCACGCTGTTCTCCACGCTGAAGGTGAACGTGGGACTCTCGTGGGTGGGGGTCATCATGGGCGAGTTCCTGGTATCCCGGGCCGGGCTGGGGTATCTCATCGTCTACGGCTCCCAGGTATTCAACATGGACCTGGTTATGGCCAGCGTGCTGGTGCTGGGGCTGGCGGCAGTGGGGATGTACCTGCTGGTGCTGCGGGCGGAAGCATTCTTAAATCATCTATGGGGGGTACGTGCATGAAAAAACAACTTATCTGCATTTGTATGGCCGCGCTGCTGTCGCTCAGCCTGCTGACCGGCTGCGGCGCGGGGACCGATACCGGCGATACCGCCGGCACGGAGGCGAAAAATGTCACGGTCCGGCTCAGCGAGGTGACGCACTCGGTGTTCTACGCACCGCAGTACGTGGCTATGAGCCAGGGGTTCTTCGCCGACGAGGGGCTGGACATTGAACTGAGCAACGGCGGCGGCGCCGACAAGGTGATGACCGCCGTGGTATCCGGCGGCGCGGACATCGGTCTGGCCGGGCCGGAGAGCTGCATCTATATCCACGCGCAGGGCAAGGACGATCTGCCGGTGATCTTCGCCCAGCTGACCAAGCGGGACGGCTCGTTCCTGGTGGGCCGCAGTGATGAGGCCTTCGACTGGAACGACCTGAGGGGCAAGACCATCATCGGCGGGCGCAAGGGCGGCGTGCCGGAGATGACGCTGGAATACGTCCTCAAGCAGCACGGCATCGTGCCCCAGGAGGACGCGGTGGTGGACACCTCGGTGCAGTTCAACATGATGGCCGGGGCCTTTACCGGCGGACAGGGGGACTATGTGACGCTGTTTGAGCCCACCGCCACGGAGGTAGAGCGCGCCGGACACGGGTATATCCTCTGCTCCATCGGCGAGGAGTCCGGGGAGATCCCCTACACCGCCTATTTCGCCAGCCAGAGTTATATGACGGCGCATCCGGAGGTCATTCAGGGCTTTGCCAACGCCATCGCGCGGGCGCAGCAGTGGATCGTGGACCACACGGACCGGGAGGTGGCGGAGGCCATCATCGACCAGTTCCCGGATACGGACATCGACACGCTGGAGGCCGTTACCGCCCGGCACCGGCAGATCGATGCCTGGAACGCGGGGCCGATGATGGCGCGGTCGGCGCTGGAACGGCTGGAGACGGTGATGACCGAGGCCGGCGAGCTGGAGAAGGACCAGTGGGTGGATTTCGACAAGCTGGTGGACAACAGCTTTGCCCAGAAGGCCATGGAAGCGCAATAAGCAAAAAAGAAAGCCCATGCGGGCTTTCTTTTTTGCGTTCATATCAGCTCAGGGTGGAGATGACCTCGGCGTATTTGTCGATGTCGGACGCGCCGTTCCAGGTCATAAAGCCGCCGGTGCACCCGGCGTCGCGAAGGGCCCGGACCTCGTCGGCCAGCTCCGCCGCGCCGTAGTGATTATACGGCTCACGAATGGCGTTGTAGCACTGTATCCATGTGCGTACCGCGCCGGGGGAGGCTGTCTCGCTCTGGCGGGCCATGGCGCTCTCGCCGAAGTTGTAGACGGTGGTATAGGGGTGCTCCCACGGCTTATAGTCCCCCTGCGCGCTGTAATGGTCCGGGTAGGGCATACCGGAGATGGCGTCCACCACGGAGCTGATGGCCGGCCAGTACTGGCCGCAGGCCGTCACATAGGCGTTGGCGCACTCGCCGAATACGTCGCCGGAGATGTAGTACCCGGCGTCATGCAGCCGCTGCGCGGCGTAGATCAGGAACCGCTGGACCGCCTGTGCCTTACTCTCACCATAGGTGTTCTTGTAGTCGATGGTACCCGCCTGCTCGTACTTGTACGCGCCGTCGGGGAAGCGGATGTAGTCAAACTGGATCTCGTTGAAGCCCAGCGCCGCGGCCTCCAACGCCAGCTCCACCTTGTACTGCCACACGGTGCGGTTGTAGGCGCTGGGCCAGTACATGGAGCTGATCTTCAGGGGCGTGCCGTTCAGGTCGGAGATGACATATTCCGGGTGGTCGGCGGCCAGGTGGGCGTCATTGAACACCGTGATGCGGCCGATGACGTAGTAGCCGGCGTCGCGGAGCTTCTGCACGTTGGCCTTGAAGCCCTCCATAGTGTCCTGAGCCGCAGCGTAGGCGGACGGGCTGTACTGCTGCATGACCGGGGAGGCGTAGGATACCGCCGTGCCGTCCACGATGTCCACCACAAAGGCGTTGATGCCCGTCCCCTGAGCCAGCCGGATATAGCTGTCCGCATACTGTATGGCGCTGCCGTTCAGGTACAGGGCCCGCACCTCGTCAGGCATCACATTGTCCGTGAAGGCCGGCTTCTCCGTGGGGTAGTAGTCCAGGCCGGCCGCGTCGCCGCCGCCCCAGGCGTCGCCCCGCGCGGCGTGGCGCTGGTAGAGCGCGTCGTCATACTGCGCCAGCGCTTCCTCCTCCGTCATGCGGACGTTCTCTCCGTCGATGTACCCCTCGCCCCGGTCACAGCTGACGGCCCAGCGCAGGACCTCGCCGTTCTCGTCCAGGCCGTCAAAGCCGGTGACGGTCAGCGCCATGCCCTTTTCCACCGCGCAGCCGGGGACCGCGCCCGTCTCATCCGTCAGGCTCATGCCCCGCAGGGCGTAGACGGTATCGGTCAGCACCGCGCCGTTGTAGTCCGCGGTCAGGTTGGCCGCGTCCAGATAGGCGTAGCCCTCGCCGTTGACCACGCGGACGCGGTCCGCGCCGCCCTCGGCGTCCTCAACCACGTACTGTACCTCCGCACCGCGGACCAGGGAACCCAGCTGAGTCCCGTTTTCGTCATACACAGGGGCGGTGGTCCCAGCAGCGGCCACATAGCCCGCCGCCGTCTCCGGCACCACGGGATTAAACTGCCGCCAAATGATATATCCCAGCGTGCCCAGCGCCAGCAGGCACAGCACGATGAGCACCACCGCCGCGCCGGTGCCGTGTTTCTTTTTCGTATTCGTTGACATAAATTGATTTCTCCTTGCGTATTTTTGTCAGCCTGCGGCCATTATACGCCATTTCGCGCCATAAATCCACCCAAATCTTGTGGAGCCGGTGACAAAATTTTCATATTTTTTGTGTTTTTCTCGTTTTTTTGGTAGACAACGACGCAGACCGATGGTATACTACACATGACTATTGTTATGTAAATCGGTGGAGGGGCTTTCCCGCCGCCGGCGCTTCCCATACAACTTAGAGATAAGGCAGGGTGTATCGACATGAAAAGGACGAAACGGGGAATGGCATTGATCCTGGCGGCGGTGATGGCGGTGAGCTGCGCGACCACCATACTGCTGGCTGCCAGTAAGAACTGGAGCAGCCTGAAGGACCTGGGCGCACTGAGCCAATATTATGAGACGGGCGCGGACGCTGACCCGGGCGCTGTTTCCACCGTACCCGGCGACCCTGGCGGCACGTCCTTCGGCCTGTATATGTTCTCCAGCAAGGCGGGAACGCTGGACGCGTTCCGCACCTGGCTGCGGAACTACCAGGGCAATGCTATATACAATGGCTTCGCGGCCACGCTGGATAAGGCCTACGGCGAGAACACCAGCGGCGCAGCCGCAGCAGGCTACGGCCCCAACTTTGAAAGTGCCTGGAGGGGGTTGGGCCACGGCGTCAACAAGGGTGAGTTTGCCAACGCCCAGACAGAGTACTGGGGTACCGAGCGCTACTCGACCCTGATCAGCCGCCTGCAAAGCAAATACCCTTCCCTGAACCTGAACGACTACTCCATCGCCCTGAAGAACGTCCTGTGGAGCCGCAGCGTCCAGCATGGTGTGGACGGTGCCTATAACGTGGTCACCCGCGCCATCGATAACCGGCTGGGCGGCTTCAAGATGCAGAGCGAAGCGGAGTTGATCGAGGCCATCTACACTGAGTGCAGCAAGCTGGCGGAGGATATCCCCAAGTATCGGGATATGCAGACCCAGCTGTCTGACCGCTATGGCGTGAAGAACCGTTCCATGGCCTATTACAGCGCAGCGGACGGCGATGTGCAGTCCTCGGTATACAGCCGCCTGCACATCAACGAGCCTGCCGATGCGCTGGTCATGCGCTATCAGAACACCACCTCCCACCTGGAGGGCAAATACACCCTGTGCTATAACTCCGACGGCAGGACCTTCAGCTACAGCGTAGGCAGCACCGACCTGGTGGCCGAGGAGAAGGCCTCTCAGCTGATCCTGACCTACTACAATTCCGACAAATACACCCTGGCCACCACAGACGGTAAGCGTCTGGCGGTCGTTGACGGCGCACTGATGCTGCAAAACGCTGCCGCCGACAGCAGACAGTTCTGGACACTGACCGGCAGCAGCAACGGCTACATACTGTGCAACGTGGGCACCGGCTATTACCTGACCATCACGGTCAGCCAGACGCAGGTCGCTGATCCCAACGCCCGCACGGAACCTACAGAAGAAGAGATCACGGCAAAGCGGGCGGAGATCACAGCTGAAATCAAAGAAAAGGGCTACGAAAAAGACGGCACTACTCCCGTTGGCGCGACGGCCAAAAAGTTCGCAGAACTTCTGTCCTCTCGACTGACGTCGATCATCAAGGCCAACTTTGAGGGAAAAGATAACAATGCCATTGAAGCCCTCATAGAGGAAAACATCGCAAAGATGGGGCTGGAGGCGGACGCGAATAAGAAGGCCGCCCTTGAGTCGGCGCTGGCCAAGATCGAAGCTATCGATGAAAACGCAACGGAAACCCAGGTCCCAGCGTTCACCGAACCTGAAGCATTGGCGCTTATTGAACTTATTGAACTTTTCGCGGGAAAAACACTGAATACCATTGAGGAAGAAGTCGTGGCCGACATGGTGAGAGAAGACCTGAAGGCTAAGGCTGCAAACACCACTGTCACTGCCTATAAGGTCGGTTTGAGCAAGGAGAGCACGACCGCCGCTGTTGTGACCATGAAGTCCGCGGCCGGACAGGACGCCTGGAACACCATCGGTCTGTTCTATCCCCAGAAGGCGGAGAAGGACGAAACCGGCAAGAGCATCGTCCACAACCTGACCCAGGGCAACTCCTCCTTCCCCCTGCGCGGTATCGTCACCTGCACCCAAAACATCAGCACCGTAAAAGCGGTGGTCACCAATACAGCTACCAGGGCTGTGCCTACCTACGCCAGCCGCAGCGGCATCAATGCCAAGTGGTTTGACCTGTGGGAACTGGATGAGACCCTGAAGTTCAGTAAGCTCTCCGCCGGGAAGTACAACCTTACCATTACCGGCACCACCGATAGCGACAGCACCGTGACGCTGCTGGATACCACCTTCACTGTGGGCGCGGCCACGACTACCACGCCCGAAGCCCCCAACAACACCTACACGGTGACCTTCGTGGTCAACGGCAAGACCTTGGAAACGCGCACCTATAAAGAGGCACAACCCTACGGCGCGCTGCCTGAGGTGAACGAAAAGGGCTTCCAGGGCTGGTTCTACAACGACCGCGAGATATCCCAGAGCACGCCTGTGGCACCCAAGAACCACACCGTTACGGCCAAGTTCGGTACGCTGCACACCGTAAAATTCATGTCCCAGGGCGCTGTGTGGGATTCCTACAAGCTGGCCCAGAACGACATTATCACGCTGCCTGCGACGAACCCGGTCATACAGGCCGACAGCAAGTACGTATACAGCTTCGACTATTGGGCGGATGCCAGTGGCAAACGCTATACCAGCGGCACCGTCATGCCTGATGCCGACGTGACCTACACCGCCGTGTTTACCAAGACGGCCAACAGCGGCGGCGGCACCGGCGGCAGTACCGGCGGAAACACCGGTACGAACACGCCCAAGCCCTCCGGCAACTATCTGACCGGCGTATCGCCCAGCACGTCTGTCTCCGCAATGAACAGCGCGGGCTACACCATCTATAACGGCAGCGCCAAGGTGACCTCCGGCCTCGTGGGTACCGGTATGACCGCTGTCAGCAGCTCCGCCACCGTGACCATCGTGGTCACCGGCGACGTCAGCGGCGACGGCAAGATCACCATCACCGACGTGGTCAAGCTGCAGAAGTACGTGGTGGGCTCCAACAGCCTGTCCGGCGCCTATGCCAAGGCAGCCGATATCAACGGTGACGGCAAGGTCACCATCACCGACGTGGTGCAGGCCGCCCAGGTCACCGTGGGCCAGCGCACCATCGGTTGAGGAGGAAACATCCTATGAAAAACAAACTGTTCCGCGCCGCGGCCTCCGCGCTGCTGACGCTGCTGCTGGTGGTCACGCTGCTGCCCGTGCAGGCCCATGCCGCCGGAGCGACACTGACCGGCACCGCCGCCCCGCAGGCAGGCGACACCGTCACACTGACGCTGTCCGTGCCCAGCAAGGTCTACGGTCTGACCGCCGACCTGAGCTACAGCGGCAATTTGTCCTTTACCAACTACAACTGCTCCGTCAGCGGATGGAGCATCGTGGTCAACAACAACAAGTTCAGTGTTTACGGCACGTCCAGCTCCAACGGCGGACTGGTCACCATCAAGATGAAGGTATCCGGCAGCGCCAAGGAGGGCGACGCCCTGACCGCCACGTTCTCCAACATCGTGGTGTCCGACGGCAACAGCGACACCAGTCTGGACAGCGCCAGCTGGTCCGGCAAGGTGGGCGCGGCACCCAGCGGCAACTGCAACCTCAGTTCGCTGAGCTGCTCCAATGCCACGCTGAGCCCGTCCTTCTCCAGCAGCACCACGTACTACACCTGCACGGTGCCTTTCGCAGTGGAAAAACTGGACCTGAACTACAAAAAGGCCGACAACAGCGCTACGGTGTCTGTCAGCGGCAATGAGCTGGCGGTGGGCGTCAACACCGTGACCATCAAGGTCACGGCGGCCAACGGCGCCACCAAGAGCTATACCATCGATGCCACGCGCCAGCAGGACCCCAACTACAAGCCCTCCACCGACGCGTCCATCGCCGCCCTGACGCTGGAGGGGGCCACGCTGTCCCCGGCGTTCACGCCCACGGTGACGGATTACATCGCCTACGTCCCCTATGAGACGAAGCAGGTGACCATCGCCGCCACGGCAAAGGATGAAAAGGCCCAGGGCATCACCGGCACCGGCGAGGTGCGGCTGTCCGCCACGGAGGCGGAGACGGTGCTCACGGTTACCGGAACCGCCGAGGACGGCAAGACCAAGCAGAACTATACCATCCATGTGCTGCGGATGCCGGCCTATACCGGTATTGTCCCCACGGTGGAGGTCATCGACCCGGCCACCATCCCCGAGGTACCGCCGCTGGAGATCCCCGGGACCATTGCGATGCCGCTGATCGGCGAGGTCAAGACCGTGTATGTGGCCATCGCGGCGGCGGTGCTGCTGGTGGCGGTGCTGTTCCTGCTGGGCTTCCTGATCGGCCGCGGCCACACGGGCGGCGGCGATGATGAGGAATACGACGACGAACCGCCGCGGACCCCGGCGAAGCCCCTGATCCCCGAGGAACGGCACACGGCACGGGTGCCCCGTCTGGTGCCCCGCGAGGAGAGCAGCGACAGCGAGCCTGTCACCATCCCCGACAAGACCCCGGCGGATCCCGTGACACCCGCCGCTCCGGCGGAGGAGCCGGCGACCGCAGAGCGCTCCGCCCAGGACGAGCCCACCCAGGCCGACGAGGACGAGGTGCGGACCATGTCGCTGGACGATCTGCTGGACGATATCCACAATATGTAACAAAAATGACCTAAGCCTTGGCTTAGGTCATTTTTACGCAGCAAAAGCATCCGGGATAGCGCCCGGATGCTTTTTGCTCAATAATCCACCTTCATCAGGCACAGGCCCTCCGGCGGCGCGGTGGGGCCCGCCTGCTTGCGGTCTTTGGCGCTCAGGATATCCCGCACCTGCTCCGGCGTCCAGTAGCCGCGGCCCACCTCCAACAGGGTTCCCACCATGATGCGGACCATGTTCTGCAAAAAACCGGTGCCGTGGAATGTGAAGACCACCCGGTCCTTCCGGCGCTCGATAGCGATGTGGTCCACCAGGCGGACGGTAGACTTCTTCATCCGCGGATTGCCGCAGAAGCTGGCGAAGTCGTTTTCACCCAGCAGATAGGCCGCCGCCTGCCGCATTTTCTCCACATCCGGGTCGTAGTCCAGCAGGGTGACATACTTCCGGTCAAACACCGGCTTCACCGGACCGGTGTGGCAGGTGTAGCGGTAGGTCTTGCCCAGGGCGTTATAGCGGGCGTGGAAACGGGGTGCGGCCTCCTTGACCTCGCGGACGGCAATGGCGTCGGGGAGGTAGCGGTTCAGATAGTCGCGGAGGGCGTCGGGCGTCTCGGTCACGTCCAGCACCACATTGGCGGTCATGGCCCGGGCGTGGACACCGGCGTCGGTGCGGCCCGCGCCGATGACGTTCACCGGATGGCCCTGCAATGCGCCCAGCACGGCCTCCAGCTTCCCCTGGATGGTATCCTTGTCCGGCTGGCGCTCCCAGCCGAAGAAGCGGGAGCCGTCGTAGGCGATGGTGAGCCGGTAGTTCTGTTCCATAAAAAGATCACGCCCTTTCTGCCCTATTGTAACAGAAAGGACGTGATTTGTGAAGTGTTTTACAGCCAGCCCATCATCTGGACGAAGCTGTACAGCAGCTTCAGGCCGTAGAAGATGATGACGGCGCCGCAGACCTTGTTGATGATGTTCAGCACCTTCTCGTTGAACTTGCTACCCAGCAGGGAGACGACCGTGGACAGCGTCAGGAACCAGATCACCGAGGCGGAGCCGAAGCCGCAGATGAAGAACAGGTCGCCGCCGTTGGTCAGGGTGGCCCGGAAGGCACCCAGCATCATGGTGCCGTCAATGATGGCCTGGGGGTTCAGCCAAGTGACCACGAAGGCGGATCCTGCCAGCTTCCAGATGGGGACGTTCACGTCCCGGCCACCCTCCAGACTGGCCTTGGACCGCAGCAGGCCGATGCCGATATAGATGACGATCAGACTGCCCAGCCCCAGGATGACCTTTTGCAGCCAGGGCAGCGCCTGCATCAGTGCGCCGGCGCCCAGGAAGCAGGCCACACCCAAAGAGATGTCCCAGAAAATGACGATGAGCGCGGTGATGTAGACGCGGCTGCGCTTCTGCGTCAGGGCACTGTTGATGACGAACAGGTTTTGCAGGCCGATGGGCGCCACGTAGGCCAGACCCATGGTCAGCCCCTGAAGATAGATATTCATGGCTGTGATTTTCTCCTCATGCTATTTACTCCGGTTTTCTTACCTGCTATAATGATACCATAGCTTTGGAGAAATGCAAGAGCGCAGATTTTTATGGGCAAGTAAGGAGGGGCTTACCATGTCACAGGCCATGCCGCAAAGCCACTACGACTGTCCCTGTATGGAGAAATGTCCGCTGCACCACGCCATGCAGCTGATCGGCGGCAAGTGGAAGGTGCAGATCCTGTGCGCCGTGGCCAACGCCGGGACCATCCGCTACAACGCCCTGCGGAGCAAACTGGACGGTATCTCCAACACGGTGCTGGCCTCGGCCCTGCGGGAGCTGGAGCACGACGGGCTGGTGACACGGCGGGAGTATCTGGAGGTGCCGGTGCGGGTGGAATACGGCCCCACGGACAGCTGCCGGGCACTGCTGCCCATTTTGGAGCAGCTCAGCGACTGGGCAGAGGCCAGGATGTGAGCTTTCGATTGGACAAATACCGGAATTTGTCTGCAAGATACATCATTTTTCACAAATTGCAGTGGGAATTATAGAGCAAATCGCGGGATTTTCGTATCAATGCCCATTGCAATCCTGCCGTAATCCAGTATAATAGGAAATGGTGAGGGTTAGTTTCTGCGCGCTGCACCCTCTGGCGCGAGAGTAAAAATGTGCGTAAGGAGTGCTGGTTCATGTATACACGGGAGATCACGGTGAAAAATGAGGTCGGTCTGCACGCCAGACCCGCGACCTATTTCATTCAGAAAGCCAACGAGTTCAAAAGCGGCATCTGGGTAGAAAAAGAAGAACGCCGCGTCAACGCAAAGAGCCTGCTGGGCGTGCTGAGCCTGGGCATTATGAAGGACACCACAGTGACACTGATCGCGGACGGCAGCGATGAGAAGGAAGCTGTGGATGCGCTGGCTGAGCTGATCGAGAACCTGGACGAGTAAACACAACGAAAGAGAGACGGCTTCGCCGTCTCTCTTTTCTTTTGCGTACGACGTCCCCCCGGCTCTGCCGGGGGCACTTTTTTATCCGTGGAACTTCTCATATACCGCCCGGGCGGCCGCCTCCGGCACCACGGCGGAGAGCTGCTCGAGCGCGGCGTTTTTTACCGCGGTGACGGTACCGAAGTGCTGCAGGAGCCGCTTCTTCCGCGCCTCGCCCACACCGGGGATACCGTCCAGCTGCGAGCGCTTGGCGGAACGGGTGTGCTTCTGGTGGTGGTAGGCGATGGCGAACCGGTGTACCTCCTCCTGCACCGTGCCGATAAGGGCAAACAGGGCGGGTGTCTGCTGTATGCCCAGCTCATGGCCCCGGGCGGTGATGAGCGCACGGGTGCGGTGGCGGTCGTCCTTGACCATGCCCAGCACGGGCACATCCAGCCCGGTCTCTGCCAGCACCTGCTCGGCCACGCGGGCGTGCTCCTGACCGCCGTCGATCAGCAGCAGGTCCGGCAGGGGGGCGAACTTTTCATCGCCGTCCAGATAGTGCCGGAACCGGCGGGTGAGCACCTCACGCATGGCGCCGTAGTCGTCGGCGCCGGCGCAGGACTCGATGCGGAAGCGGCGGTAGGCGGACTTCAGCGGCTTGCCGTCCTGAAAGACCACCATGCCGCCCACCTGGTCCGCGCCGCCGGTGTGGGAGATATCATAGCTCTCCATGCGCCGGGGCAGGACCGGCAGCTGAGCCGTTTCCTGCAAAAGGCGCAGGGTGCCGTTAATGCGCTGTACGGCGTCGGTAACGCGCTCCACCTCCTCCCGGGCGTTGCGGTGGGCGATGTCCAGCAGCGCGCGGCGCTGACCTCGCTGGGGGACCCGGAGGGCCACGGCGTGGCCGCTGCGCTCCGTCAGCAGGGCCGAAAGCGCGTCAGCGTCCTCGATGGCGGCGGGAAGCAATATCTCACGGGGCAGGGACTGGCGGGTCAGATAGTACTGGGGCACCACAGCGGAAAGCAGGGTACTCTCGCTGTCGGCAGCGTCGGGGAAAACCTCGGTCTGCCGGGCCAGGAGATTGCCGTCTTCAATGTGGAGAATGGCGCAGCCGGACCGGGCGGGGCTGGTATACGCGCCCCAGACATCGGTGTCGGCGCAGATACCGGCAATGACCTGCTGGTCCTTGGTCAGCACGGACAAGGCCCGCACACGGTCGCGGAGGGCGGCGGCTGTCTCGAAGTCCAGGGCCTCCGCCGCGGCGTTCATCTGTTCCGTCAGCTGGGTCGTGACGGCGCGCAGCTTGCCCTCCAGCAGGGCGGTGGCCTGGGCCATGCGGCGGCGGTATTCCGCCGCGTCCGGGCCGTCCGGGCGGCAGAATCCGTCACACCGGCCCATGTGGAAGTTCAGGCAGGGGCGCTCCTTGCCGATGTCGCGGGGGAACCTTCGGGAACAGGTGGGCAGGCGCAGGGCGGCGCACACGGCGTCCAGCGCCAGGCGCGTTTCGTGCCGGCCGCCGAAGGGACCGTAGTATTTCGCGCCGTCGTCGGCGGTGCGGTTCACCAGGGTAAAGCGGGGGTAGTCGCCGCTGTCCAGCCGCACGAAGGGATAGCCCTTGTCGTCCTTCAGCAGAATGTTATAGCGGGGCTGATGACGCTTGATGAGGGAGTTCTCCAGCACCAGGGCCTCGAACTCCGACCGGACGATAATGGTGTCGAACCGGTCCACATGGGCCACCATCATCTTCGTTTTCTCGTTGTGGCTGGCGGTGTCCTGAAAGTATTGGCTGACGCGGTTTTTCAGTTTTTTGGCCTTGCCCACATAGATGACCTGGCCGGTCTTGTCCATCATCAGATAGACGCCGGGCAGCAGGGGTAGGTCGTTGGCCTTGGCGCGGAGCTCATCACGGGTCATGGCGTCATCTCCTTTCATGGAAAACTACAGATACGGGGATAGTATACCACCGCCGCGTCCCCTGGGCAAGGGGTGGAAGTACCGGAAAGTACAGAGAAAAGCCTGCGGCGGCGAAAAAGCAGTAGCGCGGCGCGGCAGGATGTGATACAATGGGTGCGAAAAATATGACGCGGGAGGCGCGGGATATGGAATTGCAGTGGTTTGACATCCGGGAGCTGACGGAGGACGCGGCCCAGACCGTGATAGGCATGATGGATGAGACGCGGCGGCGGCGTGTGGCCGACATCGCCGGCGAGGACGACCGGAAGCGCACCATCGCCGGGGAGCTGCTGGCGCGGCGGATGCTTGCGCAGACGATGGGCTGCGCGGAGAAGGACGTGCCGCTTCAGTGGGACGAGCTGGGCAAGCCCAGCGTGGAAAAGGATGGCGTGTATGTGTCCGTGAGCCACTCCGGCCCGTGGGCGGTATGCGTAACGGCGGACGCGCCGGTAGGCGTGGACGTGGAGGTGGTACGCTCGGCCCAGGAGAAGTTCATGCGCCGGGTATGCAGCGAGCAGGAGATGGCGTACATACGGTCCGGGGACGACGGCGACTGCCAGCGGTTCTGGGAGATATGGACGGCCAAGGAGGCGCTGTTCAAGCTGACGGGCAAGGGTCCGCTGCTGGCGCTGAGCCGCTTCAGCCTCCCGGCAGGCGTAACGCTGGACTATACGGCACAAAAGGGCTGCGCCCTCACCATCGCGGCGCAGATTTTGTGAAAAATTTTGCAAAGTTGGCAAAAAAGGCTTTTCTTTCCCGTTTTCTTTTGGTACAATAGGGGCAGAAACATACGTCGGAGCGCAGGGCGCCCGGCGGTTTGAGGACGGACAGAGGAGGTTCGCTTTTTATGATCCGAGTCGGCATTATCGGCTGCGGCAAGATCGCACAGGTGCGCCATCTGCCTGAGTATGCAGCCAACCCCAATGCGGAGATCGTCGCATTCTACGACAAGAACATGGAGCGCGCGCAGGAGATGGCGGCGCAGTACGGCGGCAAGGTGTACAACAGCTTCTATGAGCTGGTGGATGATCCCAACGTGGACGCCGTGTCCATATGCGTGGAAAACCGCAGCCATGCGGAGATCTGCACGGCTGCGCTGTACGCCGGCAAGCACGTGCTGGTGGAGAAGCCCATGGCGGTAACGCTGGCGGAGTGCGAGTCCATGGTGGCCGCCGCTGAGCGCAATGGCAGACACCTGATGGTGGGCCACAACATGCGTTTTGACCCGGTGCACCGCAAGGCCAAGCAAATGCTGGACAGCGGCATCATCGGCGATGTGATCACCTTCCGCACCATTCTGGGCAACTCCGGCCCCGAGGGCTGGTCACTGGAGGGCACGTGGTTCTTTGACAAGAACAAGGCGGCCATGGGCGCCCTGTCCGACATGGGCATCCACAAGGTGGACCTGATCCAGTACCTGCTGGGGCAGAAGGTCATCGAGACCACCGCCAAGGTAGTCACCCTGAATAAGCGTGACGACAACGGCAAGCTCATCAGCGTGGATGACAACGCCCTGTGCATCCTGAAAATGTCCGGCGGTGCACTGGGCACCATGGCGGCCAGCTGGACGGTGTACGGCCACGAGTGCCAGTCCACGGTGCTGTACGGCACCAAGGGCCTGATGATGATCTACAGCGAGCCGTCGGCCCCCATTATCATCAATGACCTGGAGGGCAACCGCACCAGCTTCGCCTTCGAGACAACGTCCCACAACTCCGGCGTCATCGACGAGTTTGTGGACGCGCTGGTCCACGACCGGGAGCCGGAGGTATCCGGCAAGGAGGCTCTGACCACCATGCGGACCATCTTCGGCAGCATCCGGTCCTCCGACATCGCACGGCCGGTGGCGGTGAACACCGATTTTGTGACCCATATCTGAGACAGAGACGCACTTGGGGCGGGCGATACGCCCGCCCCGTTTATTTCCCCGGAACGCGGGGACAGGAAGCGCAAGGAGGCAGCATATGTATCGTATTGGCATTGATCTGGGCGGCACCAACATCGCCGCCGGCGTGGTGGACGAGGGCCAGCACATCGTGGCGGAGATCAGCCTGCCCACCGGTGCGGAACGCCCGGCGGAGGCCGTTGTCGCGGACATCTGCCGCGCGGCGGAGAAGGCCATGGAGAAGGCCGGCATCACGGCGGCGCACTGCGCGTCCGTCGGCATCGGCTCGCCGGGGACCTGCGACAGCGCCAACGGCGTGGTGGTGCGGGCCTATAACCTGGGCTGGTTCAATGTGCCGGTATGCAGCATGGTGACGGCGCGGCTGGGGCTCCCCTGTCATCTGAGCAACGACGCCAACTGCGCCGCGCTGGCGGAGACGGTGGCCGGAGGGGCCGTGGGCTGCCGGAACATGATACTCATCACCCTGGGCACCGGCGTAGGCGGCGGCATCGTGGCCGACGGCCAACTGCTGGAGGGCGTGGGCGGCACCGGCGCGGAGGTGGGCCACACCGTGCTGGTGCTGGACGGCGAGGACTGCACCTGCGGACGGAAGGGCTGCTGGGAGGCGTATGCCTCCGCCACAGCGCTGATACGGCAGGGAAAGCGGGCGGCCGCGGCGCAGCCGGAGTCCCTGCTGGCCGGATACGGTGAGGGGCTGACCGGGAAGGACGTATTTGACGCGGCGGCCGCCGGAGACGCGGCAGCACAGGCTGTGGTGGACCGCTACTGCGTGTACGTGGCGGCGGGCATCACGGACCTGGTGAACATTCTGGGGCCGGAAAAGGTGCTCATCGGCGGCGGCATCAGCCGCCAGGGCGAGAGACTGCTGGCCCCCATACGGGCGTATGTGGCGGCCAACTGCTTCGGCGGGCACGACCGGACACCGCCGGTCATTGAATGTGCCCGGCTGGGCAATGAGGCGGGCATCATCGGCGCAGCGGCACTGTGAGTAAAAACGCACCTTGGGTCAGACCCGGGGTGCGTTTTTTATGCCGTTTATGGGAAATAATATTGCACATTCTGGCAGAATATGGTACAATATGTCGTACCACAACAAATTTGGAGGGGCAACATATGGAAATGCGCCGATACGTAAGACACTCCCCTGCCTGGTGGATCGTGGGCGGTATACTGGCCCTGCTGACGGCGGGGTGTATCGTGCTGGGGCTGCTGGCGCAGCGGGACAGTGCGGCAGCGGAGGCCGTACCCATCGGGGACGAGATCTATCTGGGCGACTACAACTACATCGACGTGCAGTACATGACCACCTGGGCCTATCGGGTGACGCTGGGCGACGGGCGCAAGCTGGTCTTCTATCTGGCGGAGGACACGGAGGGATACGGCTATCTGGTGCAGCTGAACGACGCCGAATACGCACGGTATGCGGACATTGTGGACTATACCTATGCTGACGACAGCGGTGACGGCGCAGTGCCGGACGATACGGCCGCGCCCTCGGAGCTGGCCGTCTATATCCCGCTGACGGAGACCACCGCGCCGGCACCGGTACGTCTGGTGGGCGTGATCTGTGAGACGCCGGAGGCATATATCGACGATATTGCCGCCGCCGTCGGCATGACCGCCGAGGACTTTGTGTACACCTACGGCGACTATTACATCGACAGCGAGCTGACACCGGACACGGGGAGCAGCTTCTGGTCCTTCATCGCCAGCTTCCTCGGGCTGGCCGCCTTTGTGCTGCTGGTAAGCGCCGCCTCGTACACCGCACAACTGAACAGCACGCTGAAGCAGCTGAAAAAGGGAAAGCTGCTGGAACGGGCGGAGAGCGAATTCCACTATCTGGAGGGTGACCGGCGCTCTGACGCGCTGGTGAGCACGGCGTTTCTGTACGGGCGGCGGCAGAACATCGTTCTGCCCCTGGCGGATGTGCTGTGGGTCTATCGTCACGACCTAAAACTGCTGTGGGCAAAGCGCACTGTGGTGGAGCTGCTGACCTATGACGGGCGCAGCATCACGCTGCGGCTCGAAAGGGGCGGCAGCCGCCGGATGGCGGACGCTATCGTACAGGCGGTGTCCGCCCGGAACCCGGAGGCACTGGTAGGCCTGAACCGGGAAAATCAGCGGCTGTACAGCCAGCAGGTGCCCCACGCCAAGCGGAAACGGGTGTGGGCCACAGCCGCCGGCATCGGCGGCGGCGTGCTGGGCTATGCCATTGCCCGGGTACTGATACGCCTGCTGCTGTCGTAAGCAGCACTGCCCCGCCCTTCGGGCGGGGCTTTGTGCGGAAAAAGCACCCCCTGTCGGGGGTGCTTTTCTATTCAGTCGATGGTGCGGACGAAGTTCATGCCGCTTTTCTGCATATGTACATCCAGGCGGACCCGGTCGCCGCGTATGTAGCTGCGGGTATACTCGTAGATACGGCCATCCTCCGTACGGGTGAGCCGCTGGTGGAAAAAGGCACAGCTGCCGGAGGGCACACCCAGCAGGGCGGCACAGCTGTCATCCAGAATAACGGCCTCATAGCTCTCGTCCGCAGCGAAGGGGACGATGCCCACATGGTAGAGCAGGCTGTAAAAGCTGTGGGTCTGAAGCATATCGCGGGTCAGATTGGGGTAGATGTACTGCGGGTAGTAGCTGGTCTCCAGGATCAGAGGCTCGCCGTCCACGTTGCGGACACGGGTGAAGCAGTAGACCGGCGTTCCCTCCCGCAGCTCCATCTTCTCGCAGACGGTGGGCTTGGGGACCTCTACAGCGAAGTCCACCAGCGTAGATGAGGGGACCTTGCCCATAGAGGAGACCTCGGTGGTGAAGGAATAGCGGACACCCCGGCGGTTGGTGGCGGGGTCGGCCACGAAGGTGCCGCGGCCGCGCTTGCGGACCACCAGGCCCTCGTCCTCCAGCTCTCCGATGGCCTGACGGACGGTGTTGCGGCTGATGCTCAGGCAGCGGCAGAGCTCGGCCTCGCTGGGGAGCAGGGCGCCCACCGGCAGGGCGCCGGTGGAGATGCTGCGCTTGATGATGCCCACCAGTTGGGCGTAGAGGGGGATATCGCTGTCCAGCGACAGCGTAGTATGCAGAATGGAGTTCTGTTCCATGACGGGGTTCCTTTCCCTTGCGTTACCCTTAGGTAAGTTGTACCTATTGTACCATACAATCCAGTGGAATGGTAGGGGGTAAATGAAAAAATTTTGTCACGCTGTCGATTTTCTTTCAAAAACCGCCGGAAGCGCTTTCCCCCTCTGTACAGGCGGCGCGCAGCGTCTCTGTATGCAGACAGCGCCGCGTGACGCGGCGCTGTCTGCGGAACAAAAAGAAGGAAAACCTTTCGGTAGTAAGCGATTTACTTGTGGTCCACGCTGTACATATGCTCGATGAGGCAGAGGACCTTGTCGGAGTAGCCCATCTCGTTGTCGTACCAGCTGACGACCTTGACAAAGGTATCGGTCAGTGCGATGCCGGCCTTGGCGTCGAAGATGGAGGTGTGGGTGTCGCCCAGGAAGTCGGAGGAAACAACGTCCTCATCGGTGTAGGCCAGAATGCCCTTCAGCTCGTTCTCGCTAGCCTTCTTCATGGCGGCGCAGATATCCTCATACTTGGCAGGCTTGGCCAGGTTGACGGTCAGGTCCACCACGGAGACATCCAGGGTGGGGACGCGCATGGACATACCGGTCAGCTTGCCGTTCAGGCTGGGGATGACCTTGCCTACGGCCTTGGCAGCGCCGGTGGAGCTGGGGATAATGTTGCCGGAGGCGGCACGGCCGCCGCGCCAATCCTTCAGGGAAACGCCGTCAACGGTCTTCTGGGTAGCGGTGGTGGAGTGCACGGTGGTCATCAGGCCGTCGGTGATACCGAAATTATCGTGCAGGACCTTGGCGATGGGGGCCAGGCAGTTGGTGGTGCAGCTGGCGTTGGAGACAAACTGCATATCGCTGGTGTATTTCTCCAGGTTGACGCCGCAGACGAACATGGGGGTGTCGTCCTTGGAGGGGGCGGACATGACCACGTGCTTGGCACCCGCGGCGATGTGGCCGGCGGCCTTCTCCTTGGTCAGGAACAGGCCGGTGGACTCGATAACGTACTCGGCGCCGACCTTGGCCCAGGGCAGGTTGGCGGGGTCACGCTCAGCAAACACGGGGATGGCCTTGCCGTTGACAACGATGTTGTTGCCCTCGGAGGAAACTTCACCCTTGAACTTGCCATGCATGGTGTCAAACTTCAGCATATAGGCCAGGTAATCGGCGGGGCACAGGTCGTTAACGCCCACGATCTCGATGTTGGGGTGGTCCATGCAGCAGCGCATGACCATACGGCCGATACGGCCAAAACCATTGATACCGACTTTAATGCTCATAAAACATCTTCCTCTCTGATGGAATATCCTAAATGTATGGTATGTTTAGAATTATATGCAGTTATTCCGCAAAATGCAAGCCTTTTTTGAAACTTTTTTTCGTTTCGCGGAAATTTGATAAAAATCTTGTATTCTTGCACCGCATTTGATATGATGTGAACAAGCTGACAGAAGTTGGCACGGTTGATGGCGCCGGGAAACTGGTATGCTGACAACAGAAGGAGGCTGGTCTCATGGAACAGGCACAGCAGGAAAAGGTATACATGGAGCGGCTGCCGCTGGTGGCGATGCAGATACGGTCCGCACTGGGCAATATCTACTATGGGATGCAGAAGCTGGCCCCCGCCGATGAACGGGACGAGGATCCGATACTGGACGCGAACGCCGCCATGCTCTACCATGGCTATTTCCGGCTGCTGCGGCTGGCAAAGAACCTGGAGTCCGCCTCTATGCTGAACCGCAAGGAGCTGCTGCCCACCGAAAACACGGACCTGAAGGTGTGGCTGGACGAGATCATCCGGGAGGCGGAGGTCCCCTTCGAGCTGAAGGGCGTGCAGCTGGAGATGGTGTGCGAGGAACGCTACGCCATCACCGCCGTCAATGAGCCGTGGCTGAGCCAGGCCCTGTGGCAGCTGCTGTCCAACGCGCTGAAGGCCTGCTCCGCCGGTGGAAAGGTGACGGTGACGCTGGCCGTGCAGAAGCCCCATGTGCTCATCAAGGTGAAGGATACCGGCTGCGGCATTCCTGCCGACCGGCAGGAAATGCTGTTTCGCTGGCATATGCGGCCCATGACCCTGGACTATGTCGCCGGCGGTGTGGGGCTGGGACTGCCCCTGGCACATCAGATCGCACGGCTGCACGGCGGCCAGCTGCTGCTGAACAGCCGGGAGGGCCAGGGCACCACTGCTACCATCGCGCTGCCGATGGTACGGGCTTTGGGGACGCTGGGCGAGAACATCGAGGACTACACCGGCGGCTTCCAGCGGGTACTGCTGGAGCTGGCGGACGCGCTGCCCGACGAGGCATTCCTGGCAAAGCATCTGGACGAATAAGAACACGCTGTCGGGCGGAGGGCCGCCGCGGCACGGCAGGGACGCGCCCCTGCCTGCTATGGCGCTCTTCGCCCGATAGCTTTCCACATTTTCCCGAAAGTATGCGCCGCCGCTGAACGGCGGTGCATACGCCCCATGCGGGCGCGGGAGACATAGACTACGGAGAACGATCGTATGCGCAAGAAAAAGGTTCTGGTGGCCATGTCCGGCGGCGTGGACAGCTCCGCTGCGGCGGCACTGCTGGTGCAGCAGGGCTACGACTGCGACGGCGCCATGCTGAAGCTGGCCCCTAACGAGGACAGCCGCTGCTGCTCCGCCGACGACGCTGAGGACGCGCGGCAGGCGGCCACACGTCTGGGGATGCGGTTCTATGTATTCAACGAGACAGACCGCTTCCGCCGGTGCGTGATGGACAGGTTCACGGCGGAATACGCCGCCGGGCGGACGCCCAATCCGTGCATCGACTGCAACCGGGAGCTGAAATTCGGCGCCCTGCTGGACCGGGCACTGACGCTTGGCTACGACTATATCGCCACGGGACACTACGCCCGGGTGACCTACGACGCGGAAAGCGGCAGATACCGCCTGCTGCGGGGTGCGGAACGGCGGAAGGACCAGAGCTATGTGCTGTATCAGCTGACGCAGCACCAGCTGGCCCATCTGCTGCTGCCGGTGGGAGACTATGACAAGCCGGCTATCCGTGACAAGGCGCGGGAGGCAGGGCTGGACAACGCCGACAAGGGCGACAGCCAGGACATCTGCTTCGTGCCGGACGGAGACTATGTGAACTTTCTGCAGCGGCAGGGGCTGACACTGACGCCGGGAGACTTCCTGGACGAAGCGGGCCGCGTGCTGGGACGGCACCGGGGCCTTCCCTGCTATACCATCGGTCAGGGAAAGGGCCTTGGCGTGGCGATAGGGCGGCACGTATATGTGCTGGAAAAGGACCGGGACCGCAACGCTATCGTGCTGGGAGACGACGCGGCGCTGTATGCCTCCTCCCTGCTGGCATCCCATGTAAACTGGATCAGCGGCCAGATACCGGCAGCGCCGGTGCGGTGCGCCGCCAAGACGCGATACAGCCAGGTGGAGACCCCCTGCACCGCCTATCCCCTGCCGGACAGCGGACTGCGGGTGGTGTTCGATCAGCCCCAGCGGGCCATCACTGCCGGGCAGGCGGTGGTGCTGTATGACGGCGATGAGGTGCTGGGTGGCGGCACCATTGAAAAAAGTGAATAAAAAACTCTCCGGCGCATGGCGCCGGAGAGTTTTTTATTCACTTGAACTTATCAGAAATGCGTCTCCACAAACTTGTTGAACTTGGCCACATCCATCTCGTCCTTATAGGTGTTCTTGAAGCGCTTGACCGTTTCACTGTTGTACTGGACGATGGCGCGGTACTTCAGCAGACCTACCACCAGACCCACACCGCCGCAGATATAGCCCCAAGGGGAGGCCTTGGCACAGGTAAACGCCAGCACCGCCAGCATGATCAGTGAGATCACCACGCCGGCGATCTGCTTCTTGGGGTGGATGCGGTCCACGTCCTCCTGCTTGACGACGCCCTCCTGGACCATGGCCTTAGCAAACTGCTTCTGTACGCCAAACAGGCTGGCCGCCTGCAGCATCATGGGCGCCACCACAAAAAAGGCAAAAAACGTGTCCACGACGCCGATGATCAAAATCCCGAAATCTCCCATTTCTTACTCCTCCTGTTGATGTTTGAATAGGAGCCGCATATCGCTCCGTGATGTGGCATACAGCATATGGCTGTAGCACAGCGAGAATTCCACGATGTCGCCCACTTGCAGACGGCGGGGGCAGTCCTCCACGTCCACGATGCAGTGGTCGGAGGATCCGCCGATGACTGTCAGCCCCGGTTCGCGGGGGAGCAGGCTCTCCAGGTCGCCCACGTCGGCCCGGCCCAGGGCCAGGAGGGCGCGGCGGCGGACACCGCGATCCACGTAGGTAGGCTTGCGGCCGAAGGCATCGATGGCCAGCTCGCCGATGGGATAGGTGGGCTTGTCCTTGACCTCCACCACCTCGGCCCGGAGGGTAAAGGTGTCCATGCGGAGGTAATCCATGTCGCGGATGCCCCAGTCCACCTGCAAATCCTTGCCCAGTAGGATGCCCTCGCCGATTCGGAGGTGGTTGATACCGGCGGGCATGGTGCCCCAATGGACCAGCGTAAAGGAGCTGGTAGCGCCGCCGGAGACGACCTCCAGCGATCGGCCGATACGCGCCTCCACCCGGTGAGCCAAAGCGACCAGCTCGTTCATCTTGTCCGGGGTAGGCTTAGTGGAGCCATAGCAGGACAGGTTAACACCGATACCGGCCAGATGTACATGGGGCAGGTCCTGCTCCACCCGCTGGCAGACGTCCACCAGCTCATCCTTGTCCCAGAAGCCCTCACGCAGGTCGCCCAGGTCGGCCATCACGATGACGCGATGGGTCCTGTTCTGGCGGAGACACTCCTCCTCCAGCGCCATCAGGGTGGCCCACTCGCTCTGCAGGGACGTATCGCACAGGGCAACCACGTCCGGCAGCTCCGTCAGGCCGGGGATGCGGATCAGGAGCCAGGGGCCGAGCACACCGGCGGCACGACACTTGGCCACCTGCTCCAGGCGGCTGGTGCCCAGCTCTGCGGCGCCGGCGGCGCGCAGGGCCCGGGCGACCTCCGGCAGGCCATCCGCACCCTTAATAACACCACAGACGCGAATTCCTGCGGCATTGCAGCGGGAGATCACCTCCCGGGCATTGCTTTGCAGCAGAGAAAGATCGATCTCTAATTGGGGATATTGCCGCACAGCGACACCTCCTATATACTCAATAGGGACATTGTACCACATTCGTTGCGGTTTGTCACATCTTTTCGCAAAATTCCCGCGGCGGACAGCTTTTGCTGTCCCGCCGCCGATGCGAGGTGCCCTCCCCTGCCCTGCACGCAAAAAAAGAGACCGCCGAAGCGGTCTCTTTTTTTGCTGGAGTATGTACTTACTTGGCAAGAGCCTTGTTGGCCTCGGCCATTTCCTGGAAAATACCAGCGTGCTTCTTGCTGACGATAGCGCGGATGACCAGCAGGGTCGCGACCATCAGGGCCACAGCGATCAGCAGGTTGACAAACACGTTCTGGATCAAACCGGCCAGGATGAAGCTGACGAAGGACACTGCGGCCACGGTCAGCGCATAGGGCAGCTGGGTGAACACGTGGTTCAGGTGGTAGCAGTGCGCACCGGCGGAAGCCATGATGGTGGTGTCGGAGATGGGGGAGCAGTGGTCGCCCATAACGCCGCCGGAGCAGGCAGCCGCCAGACCGATGGTGCACAGTATGGGCTCCACGTCGTAGTTGAACACGGAGACGACGATGGGAGCCATGATGCCGATGGTACCCCAGGAAGTACCGGTAGCGAAGCCGATAGCCGCGCCGATGATGAAGATGATGGCGGGCAGGAACATACGCAGATCGCCAACGTTGGCCATGGCGTTGCTGACGAAGTCAGCGGAGTACATGGCATTGCGGGTGAAGGAGCACAGGGTCCAGGCGAAGGTCAGGATCAGGATGGGGGCGATCATCTGGATGAAGCCCTGGGGCACGGATTCCATGGACTTCTCGAAGCCGATGGCGCCGCGCAGCCAGAAGTAAACGAAGGTGAACACGCAGCCGATCAGACCGCCGATGGCCAGCGCCGGACCGGCCTCGGCAGCGGAGAAAGCCTCCATGAAGGTCATGCCGCCATCGAAGTAACCGCCGGAGTAGACCAGAGAGATGATGCAGACAGCGATCAGGACGATCACGGGCACCAGCAGGTCCAGCACGGAGGACTTGCCCTTGCTGGGAGCCTCATAGTCGTCGGCACCGGCGAAGGGACGCTCGGGGGTGGTGAACAGGTCGTCCTTGACCTGGGCGTTGTACTCGTGGGTCAGCATGGAACCGTAGTCGATGTTCAGCACGGAGATGACCACGATCATCAGCAGAGTCAGCAGGCAGTAGTAGTTCCAGGGGATCTGCTTCAGGAACAGCTCAATGCCGTTGATGCTGGGGGACTGCACATAGCCGGAAACGGCGGCGGCCCAGGAGGACACCGGGGCGATCATGCAGACGGGAGCCGCGGTGGAGTCAATGACATAGGCAAGCTTGGCACGGGAGATCTTGTGGGACTCGGTGACGGGACGCATAACGGCGCCCACGGTCAGGCAGTTAAAATAGTCGTCCACGAAGATCAGCACACCGAGAAGGACCGTAGCGAGCATCGCGCCGGCGCGGGTGTGCACGTGCTTTTCCGCCCAGCGCCCGAACGCCGCCGAGCCGCCCGTGCGGTTCATAAGCGCAACGAGAATGCCGAGCAGGATGAGGAACAGGAAAATGCCGACGTTCCAGGCGTCCGCCACGCCGGCGATGAAGCCGTCGTTGATGATAACGTCCAGCGTTTTTACCGGCGCGAATCCGGCGACGAGCGCCGCGCCCACGACGATGCCGAGGAAGAGCGAGGAATAGACCTCCTTGGTGATCAGCGCCAGAGCGATGGCGACGACCGGCGGCAGCAGCGACCAGATGGTAGCGTAAAACATGAGAAAAGCCTCCCGCGCATGCAAAAAGCCGTGATCCCCGGTGGAAGGTTCACGGCTGTGCATACAAAATCAGTAATAAAAAAACTAAATTCGCAGCAATGACAGCTCTCCACCGAAGTGACAGTCCGCGGAATGTTCTTCCGCGTCCCAGGCATCCACCGCCAGACAGCGGTCTGCATCGCCGTCGTAGGCAAAGCCCACGTCCAGATGGTTTTCCTTCACAAAGGCCTGGAGCCGTCCAATGTGGGTAGAGCCGCAGTCCGTATTGATATTTAAGCCGTCGGGCTCGTTATTGATCACAAAGGTATCGGCTCCCAGGGCATCGAACACGCTCTTTGCCACAGAGGAAGCGCTTCCATTGGCGCAGTCCAGCCCCACCTTCTTCCCCTTAAAGGAACGGGTGGCAATGGAGATCAGATATCCGATATAGCGGTTCCTTCCGGCTGCAAAATCCTGGGTGCGGCCGATCTGGTCCCTCTTTGCCAGGGGA
>ERZ837910.1435-NODE-1435-length-33072-cov-6.481934_pt1 | contig 33072 bp, 24 predicted proteins | sample MGYA00519940_ERZ837910 | MGnify/ENA primary metagenome ERZ837910 (study PRJEB31850, sample SAMEA3708825) | human gut metagenome | biome: human gut; feature: human-associated habitat; material: faeces | place: China | collected 2014 ... | reverse complement strand
CCTCCTTGCCGAAGGCAAGATTGGTCGGAAATAGCGCACACGGAGTGTGCGCAACAGTCATGCCTGCGGCATGACTGCTTGAAATAGGTTTTGCTTTGCAAAACCGTAAAAACCGGGGGCGTGTACCTCGGTTTTTATACTCTGAGAGGGAGAAAGTTTCCGCACGGGAACTTTCGGACGTCCGTGTTTTGCGGCGCGTAGCGCTGTCAAAACACTGCTTGTCGGCCGGACGAAGTCCGGCGACAGCATAGTTCACGGAACAGACATGGAGTGTTTACGGTTTCTTCAAAATTCTATCATACTTTAGACATGAAAAAACGGTATCATAGAATCACAGCAAGGGAATGAAACAATCCCCTTTGAAAATAGATATTTCATGGGAAATTCTTTTCTGAGGTGCTTTTAGAGTGCCGACCGTAAAATCTGTTCGGCCCTGTGGGACGGAATACCGCGCAGGCTCCCGGACAGTCCAAACATAAGAAGCGTTTTCTCCCCCTTTCGCTTCCTTCCAGATAGATGGGCCTGCCGAAGTCTCCGTAAGGTTCGGCAGGCCGGTGCGCATCGAGAGATGTGCATTTTTTTGTCTTGAAAAGACGAACATTTGTGCTATACTAAAAGGGGCGTTTCCTGCGGCGCCGGCGTCGGATTTTTCGGCAAGGACGGCGGCATCCCGCGCAGCAGCGGAATAAATGTTGCAAAAAACGCAGGAATAGCGTATAATATATAAGTTATGGATTTCAGAACTTCAAATAGGGGTTAGAGTATATGAGTAAAGCAAAGCCGTCTTACGGCAACGACAGTATATCCTCGCTGAAGGGCGCGGACCGTGTGCGCAAGCGCCCGGGCGTCATTTTCGGCTCGGACGGTCTGGAGGGCTGCGAGCACGCAGTGTTCGAAATCCTCTCCAACTCCATCGACGAGGCGCGCGAGGGCTACGGCACCGACATCACGACTGTCCGCTATGCGGACGGCTCGATCGAGGTGTCCGACCATGGCCGCGGCATCCCGGTTGAATGGAACGAAAAGGAACAGCGCTACAACTGGGAGCTCGTGTTCTGCGAGCTGTACGCAGGCGGCAAGTACAAGAACGACACAGGCGAAAACTATGAGTTTTCGCTCGGCCTGAACGGTCTCGGCACCTGCGCGACGCAGTATTCCTCGGAATACATGGACGTCACCATCGTGCGCGACGGGTTCGAGTATGGCCTGCACTTCGAAAAAGGCGAAAACAGGACCGGCACAAAGGAAGGCTTCACGAAAAAACCGACGAACGCCAGAAAGACCGGCACGACGATCCGATGGAAGCCCGACCTTGAGGTTTTCACCGACATCAACATCCCTGTGGATTACTACCTCGATACGCTCAAGCGTCAGGCAGTCGTCAACAGCCACATCAAATTCGTGCTGAAAAATCAGGTGAGCGGCAGTAAATTCGACACCACCGAATTCCTGTACCAGAACGGCATCGTGGACTATGTCGGCGAGCTGGCAGGCGAAACGCCGCTGACCTCGGTGCAGTTTCTTGAGGGCGAGCGGCGCGGCCGCGACCGTGCGGACAAGGCGGAATACAAGGTCAAGCTGTCCTGTGCGTTCTGCTTCTCCTCGGCGGTCTCGCGCATCGAATACTACCACAACTCGTCGTGGCTCGAGCATGGCGGCGCGCCGGACAAGGCGGTGCGCTCGGCGTTCGTCTCCGCCATCGACGCCTACCTCAAGCAGAACAACAAGTACAACAAGAGCGAGAGCAAGGTCACCTATCAGGACATTTTCGACAGCCTTGTGCTCGTGACCAACTGCTTCTCGACCCAGACCTCTTACGAGAACCAGACCAAGAAGGCCATCACGAACAGGTTCATTCAGGAGGCGATGACCGAGTTCCTCAAGGAGGGACTCGAGATCTACTTCATCGAGAACAAGTCCGAGGCGGACAAGATCGCCGAGCAGATCTTGATCAACAAGCGCAGCCGCGAACAGGCGGAAAAGGCGCGTCTCAACATCAAAAAGAAGCTGTCCGGCAACATCGATCTGGCAAACCGCGTGCAGAAGTTCGTTGACTGCCGCACGAAGGACGTTACGCGCCGCGAGCTGTACATCGTGGAGGGCGACTCCGCGCTCGGCTCGGTCAAGCAGGGCCGCGACAGCGAATTTCAGGCGATCATGCCCGTGCGCGGCAAGATTCTGAACTGCCTGAAGGCGGATTACGACAAGATCTTCAAGAACGACATCATTACCGACCTGCTCAAGGTCCTCGGCTGCGGCGTCGAGGTGCGCGGCAAGGCGGCGAAGGATCTGTCGGCGTTCGACCTCGACAGCCTGCGCTGGCACCGCGTCATCATCTGCACCGATGCCGATGTGGACGGCTTCCAGATCCGCACGCTGATCCTGACCATGATCTACCGCCTCGTCCCGACGCTCATCGAACAGGGCTATGTCTATATCGCGGAGTCTCCGCTCTATGAGATCACCTATCGCGACAAGAGCTATTTCGCCTTCGACGAGACCGAAAAGGCGGCTATCCTCAAAAAGCTCGAGGGCAAGAAGATCCTCATCCAGCGCTCCAAGGGTCTGGGCGAGAACCAGGCGGACATGATGTGGGAGACCACCATGAACCCTGAAACGCGCCGCCTCATCCGCATCACGCCGGATGAAGCCGCCGCAACGAGCGAGATGTTCGACCTGCTGCTCGGAGACAACCTCTCCGGCCGCAAGGAATACATCGCGGAGCACGGCGCAGACTATCTGGAGCTGGCGGATATTTCCTAAGCATTTCACAGGGGGAAAACAATGCGGTTTCGACAAATGGACGGACTGCGGGCGGCGGCGGCGCTCGCGGTCGTGATGATACACGTTTCGGCAGGGCAGACGACCGACGCGGAGCTGGTCTGGAATCAGCTTTCGCGCTTTGCGGTGCCGATGTTCCTCGTGCTGACCGGCTTCGGTCACGCAGGCGCGCTCGCGGAGGGGAAATTCGAGCCGCAGGGCCGGACGGCAGTGCGCCGCCGCCTGTCGCGCGTGCTGCCGGCGTATTTTCTCTGGTCGGCGGCGTATCTCGTTCTCGAGGTGCTGTGCGGCACGCCGCACGCCCATCCGCTCTTCGATCTGCTGACCGGCGGCGCGTATGTCCATCTGTACTACATATTCATCCTTGTGCAGTTCGTTCTGCTGGCGGATTTCTTCTGTATCGCGATGCAGAGGCATCCGCGGCGGTTGATGCTGTGTGCGGCGGCCGCGACGTTCGGCATGCAGCTGCTGCTCGCGTGTCAGGCGAACGGCATGCTGATGTTTCATGCGCCGCTTTCGCTGGTCCGCCTCTTTTTCGGCTGGACGCTGTTCTATACGGGCGGCATCTGGCTGCGCCTGCACGAGAAATGGCAGCGCTGCCCGCTCTGCGTGAGCGTGCCGGTGTGGCTGCTCTCGGCGCTCGGGGTGCTGCTGACAAACCATATGTTCCCCTCGCTCAGCGCATCCTCGCTGCGCCCCGACCTTCTGGTCTACGTCTTTGCGACGTGGCTCATGCTGTGGACGCTGTGCAGCCGGTGCCGGACGCTTCCGGCGCCCGTGCGCTTTATCGCCCGGCATTCCTTCGGCCTGTACCTCGCTCATCCCATGGTGCTGCGCCTGTGGAACGTCTGGACGACCCATCACGACCCTGTCATTTACCTGCGCCTGCCGCAGATGTATCTGCTGGGGTTCGGCGGCGGCCTCGCTGTGGCGGTGCTGCTGTCCTTCCTGCCTTTCGGCACGCTGCTCGGCGGCGCTCACCGGAAAAAACGATCCCGAACAGGAGATTTATAAATGGCAAAAAAGAAAAATGATGAACCGAAAGTATATAAAGAGCATCCCTCGGTAGACCGGCGCATCACGGATACGCTGCGCGAGAACTATATGCCCTACGCGATGAGCGTTATCGTGTCGCGCGCCATCCCGGAGATCGACGGCTTCAAGCCGTCCCACCGCAAGCTGCTCTATACCATGTATAAAATGGGTCTGCTGAACGGCAACCGCACGAAATCTGCGAATATCGTCGGCCAGACCATGAAGCTCAATCCGCACGGCGATGCGGCGATCTATGAGACGATGGTGCGTCTGACGCGCGGCAACGAGGCGTTGCTGACGCCGTTCGTCGACTCTAAGGGCAACTTCGGCAAGGTCTATTCGCGCGACATGGCCTACGCCGCGCCGCGTTACACCGAGGCCAAGCTCGACGGCATCTGCGCCGAGCTGTTCCGCGACATCGACACGGACGCTGTGGATTTTGTGGATAACTATGACGGCGAGATGAAGGAGCCGACGCTGCTGCCGACGACCTTCCCGAACATCCTCGTCTCCGCCAACACCGGCATCGCGGTCGGCATGGCGTCCAACTTCTGCGGCTTCAACCTCGAGGAGGTATGCCGCACGACGATCGAGTGCATCAGAAACCCGGAGCACGACATCCTATCGACTATGCCGGCGCCGGACTTCACGACCGGCGGCGAGCTGATCTATGACGAGAGTGAGATGCGCGCAATCTACGAGAGCGGCCGCGGTTCGTTCAAGGTGCGCGCGAAATGGCAGTACGACAAGAAGGAAAACCTCATCGAGGTCACGGAGATCCCGTACACCACCACGATCGAGGCCATCATTGACAAGATCGCGGAGCTGGTCAAGACCGGCAAGGTGCGCGAGATCGCGGATGTGCGCGACGAGACCGACCTTTCCGGCCTCAAGATCGCCATCGACCTCAAGCGCGGCACCGACCCGGAAAAGCTGATGGCGCGTCTGATGAAGCTGACGACGCTCCAGGACAGCTTCTCGTGCAACTTCAACGTCCTCATCGGCGGCATGCCGCGCGTTCTGGGCGTACAGCAGATTTTAGAGGAGTGGACGTCGTGGCGCACGGAATGCGTCCGCCGCCGCGTATTCTTTGAACTCGGCAAGAAAAAGGACAAGCTGCATCTGCTGCTCGGTCTGCGCAAAATCCTGCTTGACATCGACAAGGCGATCGCCATCATCCGCGGCACCGAGGAGGATGCGAAGGTCATCCCAAACCTGATGGAAGGCTTCGACATCGACCAGATCCAGGCCGAGTTCATCGCGGACATCCGCCTGCGCAACATCAACAAGGAATATATCCTAAAGCGCACGCAGGAGACCGAGGCACTCGAGAACGAGATCAAAAAGCTCGAGGAGATCGTAAAATCCAAGACGAAGATCCGGAATATCATCGTAAAGGAGCTTGAGCAGGTCATCAAAAAGTATCCGTCTGAGCGCAGAACGCGCATCGTGCGGGCAGATAAGGTGACCGAGTTCGCGGAAGAGGACCACATCGAGGATTATCCGGTGCTTCTGTTTATGACGCGCGAGGGCTATTTCAAGAAGATCACGCCGCAGTCGTGGCGTATGTCGCAGGACCACAAGCTCAAGGAGGGCGATGAGGTCGTCTGGAGCATCGAGGCGACCAACAAGAGCGAGATCATCTTCTTCACCAGCATGCAGCAGGCGTACAAGGCGCGTCTGTATGATTTCGACGACAGCAAGGCGTCCGTTCTGGGCGATTACCTGCCGGCAAAGCTCGGCATGGATGAGGGAGAAACGCCGCTCTATGCGCTGCTCCCGGGCGACTACAAGGGCAGCATGGTCGTCGCGTTCCAAAACGGCAAGGCGGCGCGCTTTTCGCTCCAGTCGTTCGAGACCAAGACCAACCGCCGCCGCCTGAGCGGCGCTTACTCGGATAAGTCGCCTGCGGTCGGCTTCTTCTTCCCGGTCGATGACGAGACCGAGATCACTATGTTCTCGACCGCAAACCGTGCGCTGACCTTCCGCGCGGGTATGCTCGACATCAAGGCGACGCGCTCGACGCAGGGCGTGCAGACTATGGTGCTGCGCGGCAAGCACACCGTGACCCGCGCCTGCCGCACGGAAGACGCGAACCTGCTTGACCAGGCGCGCTACCGCTGCCGCAGCATCCCCTCCATCGGCGCACTGCTGACCGAGGATCAGCTGAAATTTGAATGAGACTGTCGCGAAGGCATAAAAGGAGAGCACAGATGAAAATCTGTGCTCTCTTTGTATTGATATGGTTTTATCCGAGCGCTTCGATAGCGCTCATAACGCGCTCGTGCTCGGCCGTGGTCGCGTCGAGGAGCTGCGGTTCGGTCAGCGGCTGTCCACCGCGCAGATGCTCGGTCAGAGCGGAAGACGCGCGGTAGAGTGCATCGAAGCCAAGGTTCTGCGCGACACCCTTGAGGGTGTGGGCGGCGCGGAACGCGCTCTCCCAGTCTGCGGCTGCGACGGCCTCGCGCAGCTGCGCAAAGCTCGGGTCGGCAGGGTACTTGAGGACGAAGCGGTGCACCAGCGCCTCGCTCGGCAGACGATGGAGGGTATCCTCGTAGCTGCCGTCGATCTGTTCATAGAATTCCTTCAGTGTCATTTCTCATTGCCTCCTGTGTTGATTTGATATTTTAAGGCAGCGCCGCACGATAAAAGCTGCGGTGCTTTGCGGAGATCTTGTGTTCTGACCGTGCGGCGGCTTCCCGGATCACGGGAAACCGTATCTCGTCGATGCACAAAATCTGCTCCCGGGTCATTTCTGTTCAGGGATTGCGGTATAGTCTTAATTGTAATATGAAGGGAGTGGAGAAGCAATAGGAGAAATGAATTTTATGGCGAAAAATGAAAAATGCAGTTTTTCGACAGTCTCTTTTCAACAACGTCCGGACATGATAGAATAAAAAACAAAGGAGAGATGCAGCAATGACGCTTCAAACGACAAGACTGCGCCTTCGCCCGTTCCGGGAGGACGATGTGCAGGCGATTTACGATAATTCCTCCGCGCCCGAGGTGGGCCTGAACGCAGGATGGAAGCCGCATGAGAGCCTGACGGAGTCGTATGATGTGCTGCACCTCATGTTCCTCGACCAGCCGACGGTATGGGCGATTGAGCGGCGCGGGGACGGGCGGGTGATGGGCTCGATCGGTCTGATTGCGGACAGTGCGCGGCAGTACGGCTCAGTGCGCGCGGTCGGTTATTCGCTCGGCACGGCGTACTGGGGCAGGGGATATATGACCGAGGCGCTTCGCGCGGTCACGGAATACGGCTTTGAAAGGATGTCGCTCGACCTCATTTCCGCGACCTGCTACCCGGGTAATGCGCGTTCGCGCCGTGTGCTCGAAAAGTGCGGTTTTGCGTATGAGGGCAGGCTGCACCGTGCGGAGCTGCTGTGGAACGGCGAGGTGCGCGACCATCTGCATTTTTACCTGCCGCATGAAAATCTAAAATAAAACTTACATTTTTCTGCGAAATGTGCTATAATTATTACAGATAGAATGTTTTTTTGCTGCGCAGAGGAGGTTTATCATGTATCAAGCGGGGGACTATATCGTTTACGGTACGAGCGGCGTATGCCGCGTGGACGAGGTCAAGCCGTCGCCCTTCGAGGATGAAGCGGATCGGCAGTATTACACGCTGACGCCCGTTACGGGCACGGAGACCATCTATATTCCGGTGGACTCGCCGGTTTTCATGCGCCCGGTCATCTCGAGGGAGCAGGCTGAGACGCTTGTGCGTGATATTCCGAATATCGAGGTCGACCATTTCACGAGCCACAGCATGCGTCTGTCGAGCGAGCACTATCAGGAGGTGCTGCAGAGTCATGACTGCGGGGATCTGGTGCAGCTCATCAAGACGGTCTACGCAAAGAGCAAGCGCAGCGGTCGCCGGCTGAGTCAGGTCGATCAGCGCTACCGCAAGCGCGCGGAGGAGCTGCTGCACGGCGAGCTGTCGGTGGCGCTGGGGATTCCGTTTCACGAGGTTCCGGCGTACATAGAGAGCGTGATCGGCAAGCCGAGCAGAAAAGGGAAGAAGTCTGAGGCTTCCAAAGCCGAGGAGTAAGCCCCAATGGGGCACAGAAAAAGGGACTGCCCACAGGCAGTCCCTTGCTTTTTCACTCGGAAATCAGATATGAATTTCCATGACCTGATCGCGTGCCGGGCCGACGCCGAGCATGGTGATCGGGCACTCGATGATGCGCTCGAGCTCCTTGATATACGCCTGAACGGTCGCGGGCAGCTCGTCGAAGGAGCGGCAGTTCGTGATGTCCTCGGTAAAGCCGTCGAATTCCTCATAGACCGGCTCGCAGTCAACGAGATCCATGAAGTTCGCCGGGAACTCGGTAACGGTCTCGCCGTTCTTCAGCTTGTAGGCTACGCAGACCTTGAGCTTCGGCAGGCCGCGCAGCGGGTCGATCTTGTTGATGACAACGTCGGTCAGGCCGTTTACGCGGACAGCGTAGCGTGCAACGACAGCGTCGAACCAGCCGGTACGGCGCGGACGGCCGGTAACGGTACCGAACTCGCCGCCTGCATTGCGGATATAGTCGCCGGTCTCGTCGAACAGCTCGGTCGGGAACGGGCCTTCGCCGACACGGGTGGTGTAGGACTTGAAGATGCCCATGATCTCGTTGATGGCAGTCGGGCCGACACCGGAACCGATGCAGCAGCCGCCTGCGACCGGATGAGACGAGGTGACATACGGATAGGTGCCCATGTCGAGGTCGAGCAGCGTGCCCTGCGCACCCTCGAACAGCACTTCCTTGCCGGACTTGATAGCATCATAGGTCATAACGGTGGTGTCGCGCACCATCGGGCGCAGACGGTCGGCATAGACCCTGTACTCCTCGATGATCGCGTCTGCGTCGAGCGGCTCGCCGCCGTAAACGCCGGTGATCACGCGGTTCTTGCGCGCGCAGGTCTCGCGGATGACCTCTTCGAAGCGCTCTGCGTCGATGAAGTCGTGCATGCGGATGCCGCTGCGCTCGGATTTATCCATGTAGGTGGGGCCGATGCCCTTCTTGGTGGTGCCGATGGCGGTGCCTTCCTTGGCCTTCTCCGCCTCGCTCAGCGCGTCAAGCTCCAGATGCCACGGCATGATGCAGTGGCAGCGCGCGTCGATGAACAGCTTGTCGGTCGAAACGCCCTTGTCGTGCAGGCCGTCGATCTCGCCGAGGACTGCCTTCGGGTTGACGACAACGCCCGGACCGATCACGTTTACGCACTCCGGATACAGGATGCCGGACGGAATAAGCTGTAATTTGTACTTTTCGCCGCCTGCAACGACGGTATGGCCGGCATTGTTGCCGCCCTGGCTGCGCACGACAAGATCAGCCTTGCCTGCGAAAATATCAATGAACTTGCCCTTGCCTTCGTCGCCCCACTGAGCGCCGAGAATAACCTTACCTGGCATGAGGTTTCCTTCCTTTCTATATGGGACGTAGATTTATCACGTCATACATGATAAAGTATAGCATAGACCACAAGGGTTTTCAACCTGTTTTGCACGTTTTTGTCTTGTAAAAGACGGCACTGCGTTGTAAAATATCTATAACAGAAGGTGTGCTGCGACACAGGACGGCGCACCCGGTAAGGAGTTCGTTTTATTATGCATTATCTGGATAACGCGGCGACGACCCGCGTACTGCCCGAGGCCGCCGAAGCGGCAGTGCGCGCGATGCTCGAGGAATTCGGCAATCCGTCGAGCCTGCACCGCATGGGTCTCGAGGCGTCACATCTGCTCGAGGACAGCCGCAAAACGGTTGCCTCCGCGCTCGGCTGCCTGCCAGAGGAGGTCTATTTCACCGCCTGCGGCACGGAGAGCACGAATATCAGCCTGCACGGCGCGGCGCATCTCAACCGCCATAAAAAAGGCCGCATCATCGTGACCGAGATCGAGCACGCTGCGACCATCAACACCGCAAAGCAGCTCGCGGACAGCGGCTTTGATGTGGTATTCCTCGCGCCCGACGCGACCGGCCACATCACGCCCGAGGTGCTGAGCGAAGCGCTGACCGAGGACACGGTGCTGCTGTCCTGCCAGCTGGTCAACAACGAGATCGGCACGGTGCAGCCGGTCGAGCAGCTCGGAAAGCTGCTCAAGGCCAAAGCACCCAAGGCGCTGTTCCATATTGATGCCGTACAGGGTCTCTGCCGCGTGCGGCTCACGCCGAAAAAGTGGAGCTGCGATCTGATGAGCGTTTCCGGCCACAAGATCGGCGCACCCAAGGGCATCGGCGCGCTATATGTGAAAAAGGGCCTGCGCCTGCCGCCGCTCACGTTCGGCGGCGGTCAGGAGCGCGGCATGCGTCCGGGCACCGAAGCCGTGCCGAATATTGCCGCATTTGCCAAGGCGTGCGAGATCCGCATGGCGCATTTTGACGAGGACTACGCCCATGTGCAGGAGCTGGCGGACTATCTCAAGCAGCAGGTCAGCGCCGAGCTGCCGGATGCTGCAATTAACGGCGAGGGCGACATTCCGCATGTTGTCAATCTTTCCATGCCCGGCTGCAAGAGCGAGGTCATGCTGCATGTACTCGAGGGGGACGAGGTTTACATTTCCAGCGGTTCGGCCTGCTCCAAGGGCAAGCAGAGCGGTGTGCTCAAGGCGCTCGGTCTGCCGAAAACGCGCACGGACAGCGCACTGCGCGTGTCGTTTGCACCGTTCAACACCAGGGAAGATGTGGATGCGTTTGTTGCAGCGGTCAAAAAGGGCGCGAAAATGTTCCGCAGATAAACTGATTCGCAATTAGGAATTATTGTGAGGAGGTAGGGTTATGAGCAAAAAACATATTATGAACGCCGGTATCTGCTGTATCTGCACGGCCGTGATTTTCGGTCTGCACTTCTTCGTGTACGGCCGGATGCTGCTTGACAATCCTGTGTCGGTTGGCGCCGTATGCTTTATTTTTATTGCATCAGCCGCAGGCCGCACAGGCGAGGAACGGGAACCGTGGTTTCCGCCTAACCATATCGTCACACGGCTCTGTCAGCTGATATGGTGTGCTGGCCTCAGCACTATGCTGTATGCGCTGTGTATTGCACCGTATTCTCTCGATAGCTGGATGTTCTTTCCGCTCTGGATTGCATTCACCATAATCGAACTGGTGCGTCGGGAGAAAAATCCCACCGCCTATACTGTTTCTATGGTGCTTGTTCTGTGTATTACCGGTGCATTTCTGCTGATTGCCCACCCGATTACGGCATCTCAGGCACAGAGTATCGTCGAGCAGGCAGGCTACACCGACTGCGTTTACTACAAGGTTAATCCCAATAACAATACCGCGTATAAAGACGGACCGGGCAGCGAGGCGCTCTACTTTTATGCGCCCGAACCGGCGGACAAGTCCGACTATTACGCCTTTTCCGCCAATAAGGATGGCGAAAAATACGGTGTTCTTGTCTCTTATTTTCGCGGAACCATTGACGAGGAACAAAAACAAGGAGTTTAATCTTACATGGAATGCAAAACCATCGTAAAACCGGACGGCAAGGAAGATGTAGACGCATTTATCAATGCCGTTAAAAGGGCGCAAAAATGTTCAGACGGTAACCGTTAGAAACGTGGACGGAGGTGCGAGTTATGAAGAAATCGTATGTTTTCAACACCCTCATCTGCTGCGGCTGCACCGCACTGATTTTCCTGCTGCACTTTATTGTGTATGGCGGTGTGCTGCTGAAAAGTCCGGGCTATGCCGGGCTGTTCTGCGCCGTCTGGATCGCGCATGCTGCCGGCTATTCCGGCACGCTGGAGCCGGAGACTCGTCCGCAGAGTGCTGTGCGCGTTCGACTGCTGCAACTGCTGTACTGCATCCTTTTCGGCAGCGCTCTGTTCGCCACCATCGAGGACCCGTATAACGTTCTGTGCTGGTTCTGCGTGGTATACGTCGTGGTTTACGTCATTTTCTTCCTGCGCAAAGAAGATAACGGCGCGGAACCGTGGACTGCGACGTTCATGATGCTCTGGATGCTGCTCACACTCGGCGCGTTTCTACTGATCGTGCATCCGATCACGGTGTCGCAGGCACGCAATCTGGTCGAGCAGGCCGGTTACACTGACCTGTACCGTTTTCAGTCCGTTGACTGGGACGCGATCCGGTTCGCGCAGGTGATAAACAATGATACGGAGATTATCGGCTGCACCATGCCGGAGGAAAAAGATCCGCTCGGCTGGTACGGTTTCCGCGCCTTCAAAGACGGAGAAAGATACTGCGTGGTCGTTTCGGCGGCACGCGGACAGATTGAAGTACAGGAAAAACAAGGAGAATAACATGGAATACAAAACCATCACCCGGCCGGACGGCTCGGAGCAGCAGCTCGCCGTATATGACGGCAAATGCCGCTTCTGGATGGAGGGCATTTACGACAGCCTGCCGGACACCGCGGAAAAGCACGCCTCGGACTATCATCTGCCGGTTAAAATCGAGCGCCGCGAGGACGGCACGGTCAGCGTCGGCACGCAGTCGCTCGTGCCGTGGGATACCGATTACGGCAAGCTGGAAATCATGGCGGACGTCTACTTAAACTATCTGGCACAGGTGTTCAATCTGCCGGATGATGACTATGTAAAAACCAAGCTGGAGTTCGGCTCGGAAAGCAGCACTCACGATGAGCTGATGACCGCCGAGGAACGCGAAATCGTAAAATAAATCAAGGAGAACATATATGAAAGAAGTATTACTGCTCAAATGCGGCGAAATCGTCCTCAAGGGACTCAACCGAAAAACCTTTGAGGACCGTCTGCTCAAGAACCTCAAGCGCCGCATGGCGCACGTAGCGGACTGCGAAATTTCCATGCGTCAGTCGGTCGTTTATGTGGAGATCCCGGACGACGCAGACGCAGATGCCGTCATGGAATGCGCAAGCCGTGTGTTCGGCTTTGCGACCATCTCCCGCGCGGCGGTCTGCCCGGAAAAGACGCTCGAGAGCGTCATTGCGACCGCAAAGGACTATCTTGCGCCCAATTTTGCGGCGGCTAAGACCTTCAAGGTCGAGACCAAGCGCGGCGACAAGAAGTTCCCGATGACCTCGACCGAGATCAGCCAGCACGTCGGCGGCGAGCTCGCCGACCTGTTCCCGGAGGTTCGCCCGGATATGCACCATCCCGACCTTGTCGTCAATGTCGAGATGCGCGAGAAGTATGCCTTCGTTCATGCAGGCCCGGTCCCGGGCGCAGGCGGCATGCCGATCGGCTCGAACGGCCGCGCGGCGCTGCTGCTCTCCGGCGGCATCGACTCCCCGGTCGCGGGCTGGATGATGGCCAAGCGCGGTCTGGAGCTTGTCGGCATCCACTTCTTCAGCTATCCGTATACGTCCGAGCGGGCCAAGGAAAAGGTGCTCGAGCTTGGCCGCAAGCTGACCGCATGGTGCGGCCGCATGAGCGTCATGGTCGTGCCGTTCACCAAAATTCAGGAGGAAATCCGCGACAAGTGCCACGAGGAGCTGTTCACCCTCATCATGCGCCGCTTTATGATGCGCATTGCCGAGCGGGTGGCCGTTGAGTACGGCTGCGGCGCGCTCATCACCGGTGAGTCGCTCGGTCAGGTCGCGAGCCAGACCATGCCGGCGATGGCCGTGACCGGCGCGGTGTGCGAGCTGCCGGTGTTCCGTCCCTGCATCGGCATGGACAAGGAGGAAATCGTCCGCATTGCCCGCAAGATCGACACGTTCGAGACCTCGATCCTGCCGTATGAGGACTGCTGCACGGTATTCACCCCCAAGCACCCGAACACCAAGCCCAAGATGCCGAAGATTCTCGAGGCGGAGAGCAATCTGGATGTTGAGGCGCTCGTGGACGAAGCAGTTAAGGGCGTGGAGATTGTACATCTGCCGTGAGAAAAGTCTAAGGGGGACGCTGTCCCCCTTAGATACGTCTCCGGTTCCGAAGAAACCGGAGACGATAACCCCCTCTCGTCCGCACGGCGGACGAGGCCGCGCCGCCGCGGCGCGGGCAGCGGAATAAAAGCGCGGCAGAGCTGCGCTTTTATCGAGAATCATATGGCAGTGCGTGCACGCGCTGCCGATACCCACGAAGGAGAAATTACATTGAACGCAGAACTTATCGCAGTCGGAACGGAGATCCTGCTCGGCGACATCGTGAACACGGATGCGCAGCTGATCTCGCAGGGCCTTTCCGAGCTGGGCATCAACGTATTTTATCAGACGGTCGTCGGCGACAACCCGGCCCGTCTGCGCCATGTCATTGAGACCGCGCGCGACCGTGCGGACATCATTATCACCACCGGTGGCCTCGGGCCGACGCTCGACGATCTGACCAAGGAGACCCTTGCGACGGTTTTCGGCAAGAAAATGGCGCTGCATCAGCCGTCGCTCGACCGTCTGACCGAGTTTTTCAACAAGATTGGCCGTGAAATGACCAAGAACAACGAAAAACAGGCGTGGCTGCCCGAGGGCTGCACCGTGTTCACCAATCTCTGGGGCACGGCGCCCGGCTGCGCCTTTGAGGCCTACGGCAAGCACGTTCTCATGCTGCCCGGTCCTCCGCGCGAGTGCAACCCGATGTGGAAGGAATGCGCGATGCCGTATCTGTACAAGCTGGCGGGCGGCTGCATCGTTTCGCACAACATCCGCGTATTCGGTCTGGGCGAGAGCAGCATGGAGCACATCCTGCACGACATGATGGAGAAGAGCAAGAACCCGACCATCGCGCCTTACGCAAAGACGTCCGAGTGCTTCGCGCGCGTCACCGCCAAGGCGGACACGACCGAAGAGTGCGAGAAGCTGCTCGAGCCGGTGGTCAGAGAGATCGTCGAGCTGCTCGGCGACGACGTATACGGCGTGGATGTCGACTCGCTCGAACAGGTCGTCGGCGACGGCCTGCGCGCGAAGGGCCTCAAGCTTGCTGTCGCGGAAAGCTGCACGGGCGGCCTGCTCTCCAAGCGCATCACGGATGTTCCCGGCTGTTCGGACTATTATCTGGGCGGCGTGTGCTCCTACGCCAACGAGGTCAAGATGAACGTGCTCGGCGTCAGGAAGGAAACGCTCGACATGGTCGGCGCAGTCTCTGCAGAGACCGCAGAGCAGATGGCGGCGGGCGTGGCGAAGGCGCTCGGCGCGGATATCGGCGTGGGCATCACGGGTATCGCGGGCCCGGGCGGCGGCACCGAGGACAAGCCGGCCGGTCTGGTCTATATCAGCGTGTGGTACGACGGAAAGTTCTTCACGCGCAAGACCAATTCCTCCTTCGGCCGCGACCGCGTCCGAATGCAGGCGGCGAGCACGGCACTCGATCTGATCCGTCGTCATATTTTATAAACACTTTGCCGGTGATTTGTACGTTTTCTCGACATTTCCCGGCAAACACTGTGTAAAGCGAACAAAAAATAAAAAAGAAAAGTCCGGCGATTGTGTAAAATTGCTGGACTTTTCTTTTTTATTGCGTTATACTGGATATGTCTAAAGAGGAAAAGGGAACTGCTGAGAAAATGGAAAAAACGGAAAATGTTTCCGAAATGCACTGTTTCTGGCAGAGAAAATAAGGGAGAGATGCAGTATGAGGAAGAAATCCGCATCCCCGGCCGTAGAAAAGCGCAGCGAGCTTTTCTACTCGGGCAGGGATTGCCGAGCTTATGACTACATGGGCGCACACCCCTTCGTGCAGGACGGCGAGCAGGGATATCTGTTCCGCGTGTACGCGCCGGAGGCGGCGAACGTGTCGGTCATGGGTGAGTTCAACGGCTGGAACCGGGAAGCCGATTACATGACCCGCGACGAGCAGGGCATCTGGGAGAAATTCATTCCGAATATCGCGGAATATACCGCGTACAAGTACAGCGTATGGGCCAAGTCGGGCGACGTTTTCGACAAGTCCGACCCCTACGGCTTCCATTTCGAGACTCGCCCGGGCAACGCCACCAAGGCGTATGACATCGGCGGCTACGAATGGGGCGACGACAGCTGGCTCCAGTGGAGAAAGAACCACCTGCCGTATTCCAGTCCGGTCAACATCTACGAGTGCCATCTTGGCTCGTGGAAGATGCACGAGGACGGTAATTTCTATTCCTACCGCCAGATGGCGGACGAGCTTGTGCCCTACGTCAAGGAAATGGGCTACACGCACATCGAGTTCATGCCGCTGACCGAGTATCCGTTCGACGGCTCGTGGGGTTATCAGGTCATCGGCTATTTCGCCGCGACCAGCCGCTACGGCACGCCGAAGGATCTCATGTACCTGATCGACAAGGCGCATCAGGCCGGCCTCGGCGTCATCATGGACTGGGTTCCGGCTCACTTTCCGAAGGACGGCTGCGGTCTGGTCGAGTTCGACGGCTCGCATCTGTACGAGTACGCCGATCCGCTCAAGATGGAGCACAAGGAATGGGGTACGCGCGTGTTCGACTACGGCAAGGTTTCGACACGAAATCTGCTGTTCTCGTCCGCAATGTTCTGGATCGAGAAGTTCCACATGGACGGCCTGCGCGTAGACGCGGTCGCGTCCATGCTGTATCTGGACTACAATCGCCAGAATGAATGGCGGCCGAATATCCACGGCGGACGCGAGAACCTCGAAGCGGTCGACTTCCTGCGCCTGCTCAACGAGTACATACTGACCGATCATCCGGACGTCATGATGATCGCGGAGGAGTCCACCGCGTGGCCGATGGTCACAAAGCCCGGCTATGACGGCGGCCTGGGCTTCAACTTCAAGTGGAACATGGGCTGGATGAACGATATGCTGTGCTACTGCTCGGCCGACCCGTTCTTCCGCAAGGATATGCACGACAAGATCACGTTCTCGTTCATGTATGCCTTCTCCGAAAACTATATCCTGCCGCTCTCGCATGATGAGGTCGTGCACGGCAAGTGCTCGCTCATCGGCAAGATGCCGCCCCCGTATGAAAACCAGTTCGGCGGTCTGCGCGCGCTGTACGGCTACATGGCCGCGCATCCGGGCAAGAAGATGCTGTTCATGGGCGGCGAGTTCGCGCAGTTCTCCGAGTGGGCGTATCAGCGCGGCCTGGACTGGATGCTGCTCGATTATCCGGCGCACCGGCAGATGCAGGCCTACGTCAAGGCGCTCAACCATTTCTATCTGGAAACGCCGCAGCTCTGGGAGCAGGACACCGACTGGCACGGCTTCGAGTGGATCAGCCACGAGGACAACCGCAACAACATCATCGCCTTCCGCCGCATCGCGAAGGACGGCTCGGATATTGTTGTCGTTGTCAACTTCTCCCCGGAGGAGCAGTCGGAATACCGCATCGGCGTGCCGATCATGGGCACCTATGAGGAAATCTTCACCTCGGACAAGTCCGAGTTCGGCGGCAGCGGCATCACAAACGGCAAGGTCAAGACCGACAGCAAGCCGCTGCACGGTCAGGAGCAGTCCATCAATATTAAAATCCCGCGCTTCGGCGTGCTGTTCTTCAAGGGCAAGCCCAAAGCAAAGCGCCGCACCAGAGCTGAGATCGAGGCCGCGAAAAAGCTCGCGGAGCAGGAAAAGCAGGAGAAAAAGCCGGCGCGCAGGACGGCTGCAAAGACCAAGGCTGTAACGAAAAAGACGAAAGCCGAGGTTGCGGTCAAGGCAAAGGCCGAGGTCGCGGTGAAGGCGAAAGCCGATGTCGCGGTGAAGGGCGAGACCTCGGTCGTGAAAACCGGTACAAAGGCGGTGGCGCGGACCGGACCGAAGGATGTCGTGGTCAAGGGCGAAAAGGCTGTCGCGATCAAGGGTGAAAAGGCTGTCGCGGTCAAGGGTGAAAAGGCCGTTGCCGTGAAGAGCGAGACCGCGGTCACGACGGTAAAAGAGGATAAATAAAATTTATTTATACAGATAAAGGCAAAAAAGGAGAGGTAAAATGTACCGTAAAAAGGAATGCGTCGCTATGCTTCTGGCAGGCGGCCAGGGCAGCCGCCTGTATGTTCTGACCAAGAATGTTGCAAAGCCGGCTGTACCGTTCGGCGGCAAATACCGCATTATTGATTTTCCGCTTTCCAACTGCATCAACTCCGGCATCGATACGGTCGGCGTGCTGACCCAGTACGAGCCGCACGTGCTCAACGCCTACATCGGCTCGGGCCAGACGTGGGACCTCGACCGCCTGCGCGGCGGCGTCAGCGTCCTGCCTCCGTATCAGCGCGGCAAGGCTTCGGAGTGGTACAAGGGCACGGCGAACGCAATTTATCAGAATATCCCGTTTATCGCGGATTATGATCCGGAATATGTTCTCATCCTGTCCGGCGACCACATCTACAAGATGGACTACAACAAGATGCTCCGCCAGCACAAGGAGACCGGCGCGGACGCGACTATCGCGGTGCTCGATGTTCCGCTCTCCGAGGCTTCCCGCTTCGGCATCATGAACTGCAAGCCGGACGGCACGATCTACGAGTTCGAGGAGAAGCCGAAGGAGCCGAAGTCCACGCTCGCCTCCATGGGCATCTACATCTTCTCCTGGAAGAAGCTGCGCAAGTATCTTGAGGAGGATGAGGCAAACTCGAAGTCCTCCAACGACTTCGGCAAGGACATCATCCCGGCGATGCTCGCAAACGGCGAAAAGATGGTCTCCTACCGCTTCGAGGGCTACTGGAAGGACGTCGGCACGATCGAGAGTCTGTGGGAGGCGAACATGGATCTGCTCTCTCCGAATTCCGGCCTCAACCTGTCGGACGACAGCTGGAAGATCTACGGCCGCACCACCGGTTCGCCTCCGCACTTCACCGCAAAGGGCGCGAAGGTACAGCATACTCTGCTGAGCGAGGGCTGCGAGATCGCGGGCAACGTTTCCGAGTCGGTCCTGTTCTCGGACGTCAAGGTCGCGAAGAACGCAAACGTCGAATACTCCATTCTGATGCCGGGCGCTGTCGTTGAAGAGGGCGCGAACGTGCGCTATGCCATCGTCGCCTCCGGCGCGGTCATCGCAAAGGGCGCATCGATCGGCGCAGGCCCGTCCGAATGCGACGTAGACAAGTGGGGCGTTGCTGTTGTCGCGGAGAACGTCCGCATCGGCGAGAACGTCAAGCTCGCCGCAAAGGAAATGGCTGACGAAGATATTCCGGACGCCGAGTAAGGGGGAGAACGCAGGATGAAAAGTGTTTTAGGCATTATTATTGCATTTGATAACGATAACGATCTGCGCGAGCTGACCGAGCACCGCACGGTCGCCGCAGTCCAGTGGGGCGGACGCTACCGCATCGTAGACTTCATGCTGTCCAACATGGTGAACTCCGGCATCTACCGCGTCGGCATCCTGATGAAGGACAAGTATCAGTCCCTCATCGACCATATCGGCAACGCGAAGGACTGGGACCTGTCCCGCAAGAACTCGGGCGTCACCATCCTTCCGCCGTATTCCTATTCCAAGAAGGCGTCTCCGCTCGTGACCGGCGAGTACCGCGGCAAGATCGACGCGCTGGCCGGCGCGGTCGACTTCCTCCAGAAGAACAAGGCGGACTACGTTGTCATCGCGGACGGCGACATCGTCGCCAACATTCCGCTCGACGAGGTTATCGAGCGCCACGAGAAATCGGGTGCGGATCTGACCATGGTCTGCACCAAGAAGCAGAAGGATTCGCCGTTCACCACCTATGTTGAGCTCAACCGCAAGAAGGAAGCGGTCGACATCCGCGTCGGCGACTCGAACGAAGGCAAGTGCAAGCACGTTTCGCTCGGCGTCTACGTCATGAACCGCCAGTACCTCATCCATATGCTGTCCGACTGCGTGACCCATAACTGCATCCACTTCGAGCGCGAGTTCCTGTCCCGTGCACTGATCGACGGCACGGTAGCAGGCTATCTGTTCAACGAATATGCGATCAAGATCGAGGATACCGCGGATTACTTCTGCTCCAACATGGATATGCTCGACAAGGACGTTCGCGACGAGGTATTCAAGCGCACCCGTCCGATCCTGACGCGCATCAAGGATGAAGCGCCGACCTACTACGGCGATGAGGCTGAGGTGGACGACTGCCTGATCGCTGACGGCTGCCGCATCGAGGGTCATGTTGAAAACTGCGTGCTGTTCCGCGATGTCGAGGTCGAAAAGGGCGCTGTGCTCAAGGACTGCATCATCATGGAGGGCGGCCGCATCCTGAGCGAGGCTTCGCTCAAGCATGTCGTGACCGACCGCAACGTTGTGGTACGCAACGGCCGCACGATGATGGGTCACGAGAACTATCCCATCACGATCGCCAAAAACTCCACAATCTGAGTGTTTTCTGTAAAATGTACAGGGGACGGGCGAAAAAACGGCTCCGGCAGGAGAAATGTTCGTGAAAAATCCCTATATTGCAGGATACAGGAAACGAGTATAATAAAGATATAAGCAGTGCGCCGGGCGGTGAACGCTGTCCCGGCGCACTTGCTGATGAGGACGGGGACACTCGGTCCCCATGCCTCTGCCTGAGGGGAGGCTCGGCATTTATGAAAATCATGTATGTAACCAGCGAATGCGCTCCGTTCATCAAGACCGGCGGTCTGGGCGACGTGGCAGGCTCTCTGCCCAAGGCCCTCGCGGCAAAGGGACATGATGTGCGCGTGTTCTGTCCGCTGTACTCTGCGATCAGCGAGGAGATGCGGGAAAAGTTCTTCTACATCAAGAACGCCTATGTCCGTCTCGGCTGGCGCAACCAGTACTGCGGCATTTTCCGCTACGAAAAGGACGGCGTGACCTATTACTTCATTGATAATGAGTACTATTTCGCGCGCGGTCAGGTCTACGGCGAGTACGACGATGCAGAGCGCTTCGCGTACTACTCCAAGGCGGTGCTCGAGGTGCTGCCCGACCTCGACTGGAAGCCGGACGTCATCAACTGCAACGACTGGCAGACCGCTCTGGTGCCGGTCTACTACAATCTGATGTTCGCGTCCCGTCCGTTCTATGAGAACATCAAGACCGTTTTCACCATCCATAATATCCAGTATCAGGGCCGCTACGGCCGCGAGATCCTGGAGTACGTGCTCGGCATCGATGACGCGCACTTCCGCTCCGGCTTTATGGCAATGGACGGCGACGTCAACCTCATGAAGGCTGCGATCGTCGCGTCTACCGCCGTTACCACCGTATCGCCCTCGTATGCCGAGGAGATCCAGACCGAATACTACGGCTACCGTCTCGACTCGGTGCTGCGCATGAACAGCTACAAGCTGCACGGCATCCTCAACGGCATCGACATGGATGCCTTCAATCCGCAGACGGATACCAAAATCTTTAAGCAGTACGGCCCGAAGACCCCCGAGGACAAGCTCGTCAACAAGACCGAGCTGCTGAAGCTCTGCGGTCTGGAGGGCGACGCGAACACGCCGGTCATCGGCATCGTCACCCGCTTCGTCGACCAGAAGGGCCTCGACCTCGTGGAAGCCGTTCTGCCGGACATTCTTTCGGACGATGTACGCCTTGTCGTGCTCGGCACCGGCGACTGGAAGTATGAGCAGATGTTCATCGAGGCAAAGCGCCGCTGGCCGGACAAGGTCTCCGCGTCCATCATGTTCTCGGGCGATCTGGCCAACCGCATCTATGCGGGCGCGGATATGTTCCTGATGCCGTCCAAGTTCGAGCCGTGCGGTCTGGCGCAGATGATCGCGCTGCGCTACGGCAATATTCCGATCGTCCGTGAGACCGGCGGCCTCAAGGACACCGTCCATGCCTTCGTCGACTACGCAGGCACGGGCAACGGCTTCAGCTTCGCAAGCTACAATGCGCACGATATGCTGCACGTGATCCGCGAGGCCTGCGGCGTATTCCGCTACAACAAGCCGGCGTGGAAAAAGCTCATGGTACAGGGCATGGAGAGCGACTTCAGCTGGGACAGCTCGGCTGACCGCTACATCGAGGTTTACCACACCGCACTGGGCTGGTAAACAGCAAAAGGCAGCACCGCACAATGAACGCGGTATTGCCTCAAAAGCAGAACGGAAAGGGGTTCTGTAACGCAGGGCAACCAGTAAAAGCGCAATCGGCGCTTTTAGAGCGGTTCCGCAGAGCGAAAGGCCGCGGCGCCGCCAAATATATGTGAGGAGACAGAGAAACAATGGCAAAGACACAGTACACCAAGGCTGCGCTCAAGGAAGCCATCGCAGGCAAGCTGCAGCGCCACTTCGCGTGCGAAGTCAAGGACGCAAAGAAGGATCAGATCTATGAGGCATGCGCACTCGTCATCCGCGACGCGCTGACCGAAAACATGATCGAGACCCAGAACGAGGTAGAGCGTGACGGCGACCGTCAGGTTCATTACCTGTGCATGGAGTTCCTCGTAGGCCGCAGCCTGCGCAACAATGCCTACAACCTCGGCATGCTCGATGCGCTGACCGCAGCGCTCAAAGACATGGGCTTTGAGATGGCGGACATCTTCGAGCAGGAGGCTGACCCGGGCCTCGGCAACGGCGGTCTGGGCCGTCTGGCGGCGTGCTACATGGACGGCATGGCCACCACGGGCGTGCGCGGCACCGGCTATTCCATCCGCTACGAGCACGGCATCTTCAAGCAGAAGATCGAGGACGGCAAGCAGGTCGAGCTGCCGGACTCCTGGCTCGCCTCCGGCGATGTATGGCAGATTCCGGCGATGGACGAGACCCGCGAGGTCAAGATCGGCGGCACCATCGACACCCATTTCGACGAAAACGGCAAGCTGATCGTGGATTATCACGACTATACCCCGGTCCTCGCCGTGCCGTATGATATGCCGATCTCCGGCTACGACACGAACAATATCGCGCGTCTGCGTCTGTGGGAGGCAAAGAGCCCGATCGCGCTCGATATGAAGCTGTTCTCCTCGGGCGAGTACCTCAAGGCGGTCGAAAAGCACGCGATGGCCGAGACCATTTCGATGATCCTCTATCCGGAGGATAACCACCGCGAGGGTCAGTCCCTCCGCCTCAAGCAGCAGTATTTCCTCGTTTCTGCAACGCTGCAGGACATCTGCGCGAAGCACAAGGCGAAGTACGGCACGCTCGAGAACTTCGCGCACAAGCATGTGCTCCACATCAACGATACCCATCCGACGCTCGTTATCCCCGAGCTGATGCGTATCCTGATGGATGAGAACGATATGTCGTGGGAGCAGGCGTGGAACATCACGAGCCAGTCTGTCGCCTACACCAACCACACCGTCATGCCCGAGGCGCTGGAGTGCTGGCCGGAAAGCCTGGTTCAGGAGCTCATGCCGCGCGTTATGCAGATCATCCATGAGATCAACGAGCGCTTCTGCAAGGAGCTGTGGAACTACTTCCCGGGCGACTTCCAGAAGATCTCCAAGCTCGCGATCGTCGCCGACGGCCGCGTCCGCATGGCGCACCTCGCTATCGCAGGCTCGTTCTCTATCAACGGTGTATCCGCACTGCACTCTGAGATCCTCAAGGAGCGCGTATTCAACGACTTCTACAAGATCTACTCCTCCAAGTTCTGCAACGTTACCAACGGCATCGCACACCGCCGCTGGCTGTGCGAGGCAAACCCGGAGTTGGCTGAGCTGATCGAGAGCAAGATCGGCACCGGCTACCGCACCCATCCGTCCGAGCTTCAGGTTCTCGCGAACTACAAGGACGACAAGGCTCTGCTCAGCAGGCTCGGCGAGATCAAGCGCCGCAACAAGCAGCGCCTTGCCGACTATATCAAGGCGCACAACGGCATCGAGGTCAGCATGGACTCGATCTTCGACGTACAGGTCAAGCGTCTGCACGAGTACAAGCGCCAGATGCTCAATATCCTGCACATCATTAGCCTGTACCACAAGCTGAAGGACAATCCGGATATGGCTTTCGTTCCGCGCACCTATATCTTCGGCTCCAAGGCTGCACCGGGCTATGCCGTCGCGAAAAAGACCATTCAGCTCATCAACTCGATCTCCAACATGATCGAGAACGATCCGGCTGTCCGCGACAAGCTCAAGGTCGTATTCATCGAGGACTACAAGGTATCGCTCGCTGAGATGATCATGCCGGCGGCTGAGGTCTCCGAGCAGATCTCCATCGCAGGCAAGGAAGCATCCGGCACCGGCAACATGAAGTTCATGATGAACGGCGCGCTGACCATCGGCACCATGGACGGTGCAAACGTCGAGATCTGTGAGGCTGTCGGCCGTGACAACATCTTCATCTTCGGCATGGAGACGCCCGAGGCTGAGGCGCTCGCCGCCTCCGGCAACTACGAGCCGATGCTCATTTATCAGAACGACCCGGTCATCCACCGTGTGCTCGATCAGCTGATCCGCGGCTTCGGCGACGGCGTAGACTATACCGACATCGCAAACCTGCTGCTCCACGGCGGCAACGGCGGCCCGGCTGACCGCTATATGAGCCTCAAGGATTTCTCGTCCTACGCAGAGGCGCAGCAGCGCGTAAGCGAGGCCTATCGCGATCAGGAGAAGTGGAACCGCATGGCTCTGATGAACATTGCAAACTCCGGCCGCTTTGCGGCAGACCGTTCCATCGCAGAATATGCGCAGAACATCTGGCGCGTCAAGACGAATTTCGCGTTTTAAAAGACTGTCGAAAAACTTCGTTTTTCCGACAATCTGTGTTTTGACTTCGCAAAACACGAGTCGTCCGAAAGTTCCTATACAGAAACTTTCTCCCTCCTAAAGTAAAAAACCGAGGCGCATGTCCTCGGTTTTTTTGCGTTTGCGCAGCAAACGCTATTTTATGCGCGCTGCCGCGCGGCTAATATTTCTGTGCGAAAGCCAGAGTTTATTGTTAGAATAGCAAAAAGCACCTCGGAGAGGTGCTTTTTCGTTACAGCTGCGCGAGCAGCTCGCTTAAACGTTCATTTGTCATGGCAGGGGTATCACGCAGCGGAAATTCGAGGCCGAGCCGGTCGTATTTTTCTATGCACAGCTTGTGGAAAGGCAGAAATTCGAGCTTTTCGAAGTTCGGATAGCTTTCCGCCTTCGCCTTGACGCGGCGGAGATGGTCGAGCGAGTCGGTGAGACCCGGCACGACCACATGCCGAATCCACAGCGGTACGCCCTTCATCGCGGTCAGCTGCAAAAAGCGCTCGATCTGTCCGTAATCCGCGCGGCAGTTTTTGAGGTAGTCGGCTTTAGAGAGGAATTTAAGGTCGCACAGCACAAGGTCGGTGTGCTCCAACACCTTCTCGGCCTGTGCGAGATTGCCGACGCCCGAGGTGTCGAGCGCGGTATGCACGCCGTGTTCATGGAGCTTTTCGAAGAATTCCGCGATAAATTCAGCCTGAAGAAGCGGCTCGCCGCCCGTCACGGTCACGCCACCGCCGTTCTTCCAGTACGGACGGAAGCGCAGCGCCCTGCGCACCAGCTCGTCCGCATCGGTCGGCGTGCCGCCCTCGGTCAGCCACGTATCCGGATTATGGCAGTAGACGCAGCGCAAGGGACAGCCCTGCATGAATACTACATAGCGCACGCCCGGCCCGTCGACCGCGCCGAGGGATTGGATGGAATGAATGTTGCCGGTCAATCCTGTCACAGTCCTTTCGCAATGGAGATGAAAATAAAATGGTTCCACGGCTTTGCCGCGGAACCATGCCGCTGCCCGCGCCGCGGCGGCGCGGCCTCGTCCGCCGTGCGGACGAGAGGGGGTTATCGTCCCCGGTTTCGTAAGGAACCGGGGGCGTATCTAAGGGGGACGGAGTCCCCCTTAGAGGTCAGATCGCCTCGTGGAACGTGCGCGAGATAACCTCGCGCTGCTGCTCGCGGCTCAGCTTGTAGAAGTTTACCGCATAGCCGGAAACGCGGATGGTCAGGTTCGGGTACTGCTCCGGATGCTCGTAGGCTGCCATCAGCGTCTCGCGGTTGAGAACGTTGACGTTCAGATGATGCGCGTTCTGCGCGAAATAACCGCCCATGATGGAGACGAGGTTATTGATCTGCTCGTCCTCGGTCTTGCCGAGTGCGCCCGGCGTGATGGAGAACGTGTTGGAGATACCGTCGCGGCAGTAGGTGTAGCTCAGCTTTGCCACCGAGTTCAGGGAGGCGAGCGCGCCGGAAACGTCGCGGCCGCTCATCGGGTTCGCGCCCGGCGCGAGCGGTTCGCCGTGACGGCGGCCGTCCGGGGTGTTGCCGGTCTTTTTACCATACATGACGTTGGAGGTGATGGTCAGAATGGACAGCGTGTGGATCGCGCCGCGGTACAGCGGGAACTGGGTGAGCGCCTGATAGAACTTCTCGACCTGCTCGCAGGCAATCTGATCTACGCGGTCGTCGTCGTTGCCGAACTTCGGGAAGTCGCCCTCGATCTCGAAATCGACGATAATGCCGTTCTCCGGGTTGCGGATGGGCTTTACCTTAGCATACTTGATCGCGGAGAGCGAGTCTGCCATGCAGCTCATGCCCGCGATGCCGAACGCCATCAGGCGGCGTACCTCGGTGTCATGCAGCGCCATCTGGCTCTTCTCGTAGGCGTACTTGTCGTGCATATAGTGGATGGTGTTCATCGCGGAGACATAGGTCTTGGCCAGCCACGGACGGTAGATGTCCATGCGGCGGAGAACCTCCTCGTAGTCGAGAACGTCGCCCTCCATGACCGGCATCTCCGGGCCAACCTGCTCGAACTTGTTCTCGTCACGGCCGCCGTTGATCGCCATCATCATCAGCTTCGCAATGTTGGCGCGTGCGCCGAAGAACTGCATATCCTTGCCGACGCGCATCGCGGAAACGCAGCACGCGATCGCGTAATCGTCGCCGTAGTACGGACGCATGACGTCGTCGTTCTCATACTGGAGGGCGTCGGTGTCGATAGAAACCTTGGCGATGAACTTCTTCCAGTTCTCCGGCAGGTTTTCGCTCCACAGAACGGTGAGGTTGGGCTCGGCTGCGGCGTTCAGGTTGTACAGGGTGTTGAGCATACGGTAGCTGTTCTTCGTTACCATGTGGCGGCCGTCCTCGCCGATGCCGCCGACTGCCTCGGTGATCCACATCGGGTCGCCGCCGAACAGCTCGTTATACTCCGGGGTGCGCAGGTGACGCGCCATGCGCAGATGCAGAACGAAATCGTCCATGATCTCCTGCGCCTCGGACTCGGTCATGAGGCCGGCCTTGATGTCGCGCTCGAAGTAGATGTCGAGGAAGGTGGAGGTGCGGCCGAGGCTCATCGCCGCGCCGTTCTGTTCCTTGATGCCGGCAAGATAGCCGAAGTACAGCCACTGAACGGCCTCCTTCGCGTTCTCCGCCGGGCGGGTGATGTCGAAGCCGTAGGACGCCGCCATCGCGATCATGTCCTTCAGCGCCTTGATCTGGTCGGAAAGCTCCTCTGCGCAGCGGATCTCCTTCTCGGTGGTCGGCACTTCGCCGAGGGCGTCCTTGTCCTTCTGCTTCTCCTCGATCAGACGGTTCACGCCGTACAGCGCAACACGGCGGTAGTCGCCGATGATGCGGCCGCGGCCGTAGGCATCCGGCAGACCGGTCAGCAGACCGACGTGACGCGCCTCGCGGACGTCCTTGGTGTACGCGGAGAATACGCCGTCATTGTGGGTCTTGTGATACTTGAACTCCTCCTCGATCTTCGGGGAGACCTCGTAGCCGTACTGCTTGCAGGCGTCGCGCACCATGCGCATGCCGCCGAACGGATTGCACGCACGCTTCAGCGGCTCGTCGGTCTGGAGGCCGACGATGATCTCGCTGTCCTTGTCGAGGTAGCCGGGGCCGAACGCGGTGATGGTGATGACGGTTTCGGTGTCGATATTTCGGACGCCGCCCTTTTCGCGCTCCTCGGCGAGCAGGGCATCGAACTTCTCTCGCAGAGCGGTTGTGCGTGCGGTAGCCGGCGCAAGGAAAGCGCTGTCGCCGTCATACGGGGTGTAGTTCTTCTGGATAAAGTCGCGGACGTTGATCCCGGTCTCCCAGTCGCCGCCATTGAAGTTGTTCCATGCGTTCATTGCAATATTCCTCCCATTTGTGGTCGCTGTCCCTTTTATTCTGCCCCCAAAAGAGCAACAAAAAAGGACAGCATCGCGTTAAAAATAATCACGACACTGCCCAGACGGTCGGCATGAAAACAGGTACAGGCGCACCTGTCTCTGATACGGAACTTCCTGCTCCCCGGTGGTTTGCGCTCCACCTTGTCCGTCAGTTGCAGGAAATCTGTCTGCCATTATGTTAGCACAAAAGCGCGGTGCAGGCAAGCGGGCAAAACGCCGAAAAAAACCGGGCGCAAACAGACAAAAACTGCGTTCGGGGTAAAAAAACGGCGGTTTGGAAAAACATCCCCGGCATTTTCCGGTATCTTTGCACAAGAAAAACGATGCGTTCGCCTGCACATGGCAAGTATTTCGCATCGTTTGTCTGATTTGGATATTGTGCATAGTCTGTTTCGGCGCGAAGGCGCACAGCGTTACGCCGGGCGGAACCACGCCGGAACGACATTCCCGCGCACCTCGCACGAGCGAAAGAGTGCCGCCGCCGCACGCTCGAATTCCTCGGCATTTTTTGCCTTTTTGATGGATTTCTGGAGCTTTTCGCTGTTTTCGAACAGGTTTCCGAAGTAAAACCACAGCTCCTTCATGCGCAGCATAGCGATGCGGCTGTCCCCGAACGCCTCGCAGTACCGCGCGAAAAGCGTATCGTGAAACGCCTGAAGCCGGGCGCTGTCGGCGCGTTCGCCGCCGCGGACGCGCGTCACGAGCGAGGGGTCGCCGAGCAGGCCGCGGCCGAGCATGAGCGCGGAAAGCGATGGATAGCGTTCGATCGTTTCCCGTATGCCGCGCTCACTGACCAGATCGCCGTTATAGCAGACCGGCATGGGGCAGCGCGGCAGCGCGGCGGCGAAGGCGTCCTCGCGGACGCGGCCCTTGTAGAAATCCTGCCGCACGCGCGGATGAATGATCAGCTCCGCAACAGGATAGCGGCTGTAAATCTCGAGCAGCGCCTCAAATTCCGCCGGATCGTGTACGCCGAGCCGTGTCTTGATGGAGATCGGAACCGTGCAGGCGGAGAAAACGGCATCCAGAAAGCGGTCAAGCTCGTCGGGATGGGCGAGAAAGCCTGCGCCCTTGCCCTTCGCGGTCACGGTGCCCGACGGGCAGCCGAGATTGAGGTTGACCTCGGCGTAGCCGAGCGAGGCGAGGGTGTTCGCCGCCCAGATAAAGTCGGCGGCCGTCCGGGTGAGCAGCTGCGGCACGGCCGGCACGCCTTCGTTGTATTCGGGCAGCACATCGCGCTTCTGACGCGGCGTCAGCTTTTCCTGCGTCGTCGGGGTGATGAACGGCATGAAATATTTGTCGATGCCGGGGAAAAATTCGTGGTGGGTGCGGCGGAATACTGCGCCGGTGATGCCCTCCATCGGGGCAAAGTAATAGTTCATGCGGTCCTCCTTGGGCGTTTTACAGTTCGAGCGCCGGCTCTACCCTGCCGCAGAAATGAATTTCGTACTGCTCGATGCAGCGGCGGATGACCTCCTGCGCCTGCTCGCTGCCGAGTGCGTCCGAGGTCGCGGTGTGCTTGTGCTCGAGCGCTTTGTAGATCTCGAAAAAGTGCGAAATCTCGCTGGCACAGTGCGGCGGAATCTCGCTTATGTCCTTGTAAAAGTTCCAGGTTGGGTCCTGAAAGGGAACGGCGATGATCTTGTCGTCGATCGCGTCGCCGTCGATCATGCGCATCGTGCCGATGGGGTAGCAGTCGACCTCGACCATGGGGTCGAGCGTTTCCGAGCAAAAGACCAGAACGTCGAGCGGATCGCCGTCATCGGCATAAGTACGCGGAATAAAGCCGTAATTCGCCGGATAATGCGTCGAGGTGTACAGGATTCGGTCGAGACGCAGCAGCCCGGTCTTTTTGTCCAGCTCGTACTTTTTCTTGCTGCCGGCCGATATTTCGATGACTGCGGTGAAATGGGTCGGCGTGATTGCACGGGGGTCGATGTCATGCCAGATGTTTCTCATGTCCTCAATATCCTCCTGTATTTAATATATACAAGTATAACAGAAAAATAATTCACTTGCAATCGTTTGAGAGGTGATAATTAAGGAAAAACAAAACGAAAATGAATAATGCGGAGATATATCCTGCATAATGAAGGCTGACGGACGCCTGCCTCAGCGCATCAGCTGCCGCAGAAGAAGAAAACGGAGGTGGGGAATGACGCGGCACGCGGAATATCTTGCAAAATGTGCAATTTTGGTCGATTTCTTTTGTGCATATTTTTAGACAGGGGATATTGACAAAGCAGCCTGTGTGTTTTAATATGAATACATGAACATATGAGCAACTGTTCATATGTTATTCCGAATAAGGAGGCGACAGCAATGGCAGAAGAGGAGAAGAAAAAAGCCGCTGCGGACGCACAGGAAATAGAAGAAGCGCACGAACACCACCACCATCACCACGATGATGACGACTGCTGCTGCGGTCACGACCACGAGCACGAGCATCACCACCACCATCACGACGATGATGACGACGACTGCTGCTGCGGCCACGACCACGAGCACGAACATTATCACTACCACCACGATGATGACGATGACTGCTGCTGCGGTCATGACCACGAGCACGAGCATCATCACCACGACGATGACGACGACTGCTGCTGCGGCCACGACCACGAGCACCATCACCATCACCACGATGATGACGACTGCTGCTGCGGTCACGACCATGAGCACGAGCATCACCATCATCATCACGACGATGATGACGACTGCTGCTGCGGTCACGACCATGAGCACGAGCATCACCACCACCATCACGACGATGATGACGACTGCTGCTGCGGCCACGACCACGAGCACGAGCATTATCACCACCACGAGCACACCGCCGGTGCGCACAGTGTCAAGCGCGTGTACACCCTCCAGAACGTCGGCTGCGCCCACTGCGCGGCGAAAATGGAGGAGCGCATCAGTCAGCTGGACGGCGTGGAGGACTGCGTGCTTGTCTTTGAAACCAAGCAGCTGCGCGTGACCGGCGAAAACCCGGATGCCCTGCTCCCGAAAATCCGCGAGATCTGCTCGGGCATCGAGAGCGAGGCGAAGGTCATTGCTCCCACGCCCAGACACTACGGCAAAAACGGCCAGCGTGTCTACACGCTCGAAAACCTCGGCTGCGCCCACTGCGCCGCCAAGATGCAGCACCAGATCAGCCAGCTCGACGGCATCGACGACTGCGTGCTCGTCTACGAAACCAAACAGCTGCGCATCAAGGGCGAAAACCCGGACGCTCTGCTCCCGAAAATCCGCGAAATCTGCTCGAATATCGAGAGCGAGGTCAAGGTCATCGCCCCCGAGGAGGAGCAGGAGGACGAGGAAGGCAGTCACCCTCTCGCGGAAATGCTGATCGGCGCGGCGCTCTTTGTTGCGGGTCTGGTCATTCCGGTGACGGCGGTCAAAATCGTTCTGATGGTCGCGGCGTATCTGCTGCTCGGCCGCCACGTTCTGCTGACGGCGGTCAAGAACATCGGCCGCGGACAGGTATTCGACGAAAACTTCCTGATGGCGGTTGCGACCATCGGCGCATGGGCGGTCGGCTCGTTCGACGAGGCGGTCGGCGTCATGCTGTTCTACCGCGTCGGTGAATACTTCGAGGACCGCGCCGTAGACCGCTCGCGCAGACAGATCATGGACGCCATCGACCTGCGTCCGGAGACGGTAAACCTTGTCGGGGCGGACGGAAGCATTTCGGTCATCCCGGCAGAGGACGCGGCGGAGGGCGACATCGTGCTCGTCCGTCCGGGCGACCGCGTGCCGCTCGACGGCGAGGTGAGCGAGGGCGAGACCCGTCTGGATACCTCGGCTGTCACAGGCGAGCCGGTCCCGGTCCGCGTGACCGTCGGCGACAGGGTGACTTCCGGCTGCGTCAACACCGACGGCGCCGTGAAGGTCCGCGTCACGCATGTGCTTGCGGAGAGCATGGTGCAGCGCATCCTGGACAGCGTGGAAAATGCTGCGGCGCGCAAGCCGAAGATCGACCGCTTTATCACCCGCTTCTCCCGTGTCTACACCCCGGCGGTCGTCGCGATCGCGCTGCTGACCGCCATCGTACCCAGCCTGTTCACCGGCGAGTGGCATAAATGGGTATACACCGCCATGACCTTCCTCGTTATCTCGTGCCCGTGCGCGTTGGTGCTCAGCGTGCCGCTGACCTACTTCTCCGGTATCGGCGCAGGCTCGAGGCGCGGCATTCTGTTCAAGGGCGGCGCGTCGCTCGAGGCGCTCAATAGCGTAAAGACCATCGTCATGGATAAGACCGGCACCATCACAAAGGGCAACTTCGTCGTTCAGAATATCGTCCCGGCGAAGGGCGTTCCGCTGAACGAGGGCGAGCTGCTGTGGCTTGCGGCGAAGTGCGAGAGCGCGTCCACCCACCCGATCGCGCGTTCCATCCTCACCGCCTATGAGGAGCGCGGCGCTGAGCACGGCAGCGGCACGGTAGAAAACATCCGCGAGCTGGCCGGTGAGGGCGTCATTGCATCGGTCGAGGGAAAAACCGTGCTCTGCGGCAACGTAAAGCTCATGGAGCACAGCAATATTGATCTTTCCGGCTACCACGGCACGCCGGGCAGCACGGAAGTGCTGCTGGCGCTTGACGGCAGGTTCCTCGGTCATATCGACATCGCGGATACCGTAAAGCCGGACGCGAAGCAGGCCATCGGCCGCATGAAGGCGCAGGGTCTGCGCACGGCCATGCTGACCGGCGACGGTCAGGCAAGCGCGGATGCGGTCGCGCAGTCGGTCGGCATCGACGAGGTGCACGCACGCCTGCTGCCGCAGGATAAGCTGGCTGCACTGAATGAGATCCGTGAGAAGAACGGCGCGGTCATGTTCGTCGGCGACGGCATCAATGATGCGCCCGTACTCGCAGGCGCGGACGTCGGCGCGGCGATGGGCAGCGGCGCGGATGCCGCCATCGAGGCGGCGGACGTCGTGTTCATGAAGGCCGACCTCAGCTCCGTCCCGGCCTCGGTCAATATCGCGCGCAGCGCGAACATCGTTTCCAAGGAGAACATAATCTTCGCCCTCGCGGTAAAGCTGCTCGTCATGGTGCTCGGCCTTACCAACCACGCCTCCATGTGGCTCGCGGTGTTCGCAGATACCGGCGTCGCCATGCTGTGCGTACTTAACTCGGTCCGCATACTGTACAAGAAGTTCGACTGATAAACAAAACCATACCGCTTTTACTCTTTTACTTACCGGCAGAACTCATGTTCTGCCGGTAAGTGTGTTCTGACTTCGCAGAACACGGACGTCCGAAAGTTCCCATGCGGAAACTCTCTCCCTCTCAAAGTCAAAAATCCGAGGTACACGCCCCCGGATTTGCTCTCATTTAATATTTTCAAGGTTAGAGGCCTACGGGCTGGAATTTGCAAAGCAAATTCTATTAAACGAAAAGGCACGCCGACGGCGT
>ERZ837910.1415-NODE-1415-length-33544-cov-6.624205_pt1 | contig 33544 bp, 25 predicted proteins | sample MGYA00519940_ERZ837910 | MGnify/ENA primary metagenome ERZ837910 (study PRJEB31850, sample SAMEA3708825) | human gut metagenome | biome: human gut; feature: human-associated habitat; material: faeces | place: China | collected 2014 ... | reverse complement strand
CCCATTTTCCCTTTTCAAACCGGTTTTTAGAGGTTCCCTAAGGATATTTCTGGACATATGCGTTCATTCATTCCTCTATGATAGTAGCCGCTCCTGTCAGCGGCTCAGGCACCATACATCAATTTTAACACAGTTTGGAATGATTGTAAATAGATTTGTGAAAATTCATCAATCTAACAAAAAAACGCAGGACGTTTTTGGCAGTTTTAGGGGTAGCGTTTCGTGTCGCCCGCGGTTGTGATTACCGTCTGCAAATAATGACAGACTGAGTGATACTGCTGCCCTGAAAGTGAACTGAAAAAATTGTAATACGGCAACGCTGCACAAAGCCCACAAATTAGGAATTAAGCTCAATTAGTAAACAAACCGGTTGCATAGTAAAACAAAAATGTTATAGTATGAATAAGCAGATAAGTTTATCAAACCTGGAGGACGAACTGTCACAGGTACGAGTTCCGTGGAACGAATGGACAGCAATGATAAAGCCGTGCTATTACAAAGGAGAACGCGGAAATAAGCCATACGACCCGGAATTAATGCTGAGACTCTACCTGATACAGAATCTGTATAATTGACAGTTGCAGAAGTAACGGACAGCAGAGCGTTTTCTGATTTCTGTGGCGTGGAATCAAGCAATCAGATACCGGACGGAGATACGCTGGGAAGATTCAGAAATCTGTTGGTAAAAAACGAGCTGCAGGAAAAGCTCTTTGCACAGGTAGTCGAGCAGCTTACGGCAAGAGGACTGATCCTGAAAAAGGGAACGATAGTAGATTCAACGATAATAGCAGCGCCGACTTCCACGAAAAATAAGGAACGCAAACGTGACTCTGACGCACATCAGACGTGCAAGGGGAACACGTGATATTTCGGCTATAAAGCGCATATCGGAGTTGATAAGGACAGCGGGCTTACGCATACCTTTAAAGCCACTCCGGCGAATGTTCACGATGTAACGATGATGTCTGAACTCCTTACCGGAGCGGTATACTATCTAAAGAGCGAGCCAAAAGTATAAAACACAGTTCTGTTGCAATGGCTGAGATACAGGGAAGACGTGATCTGGTGATGGTTCCAAACGGAAGATCACTTCACGAATATGCTAACCTGTATTTTGACCCACGCAATCCAATGATGTTTAAACGGCGAAACGAGGATATTTGTGTTGAAAATTAATCCTGAAATAATATATACGCCAGGCTCAGTAGTTATTGATCAAAATGCTTCGAGCAAGTACGCCCAGTTTAATGAACCAGCTGACGGTTTATCAGTATTTAACTGTAAATTAGTATATGCCGAAAATTGGACAGACGATGATTATTTTGCTTATCTGAAAAAGGAATCCCATAAGTGTGCAGAAGTGCTTGTTCCTGACAGAGTTTCTCCAGAATTTATTGAAGCAGTAGCTGTAAAAAACACACACATGACATGGAAAGAGTCACCTCGTTGGTACATAGTAATGGTCACCTCTAAAAACCTTGTTTGAGTGAAAATGTGTATAGCACACCACCTGCTTCTTCAAACCTCCTCGTAAGGAATACAGCCTTACTTCGCCGGCTTACATCGCATTCGGCGCACTCTACCCATTTTCCCTCTTCAAACCGGTTTTTAGAGGTTCCCATATAAATTTCACAAAATCCCTTGAAATAATCAGCGAATCGTTGTATAATATAATCGTGGCTTTGTGCGCCGCTATCAAAATACGGGAAAGGAACATTTTTATGCCTTTTGATGAAATCAACCGGGAATTTTCGTTCCCCCTTCAGAAAATAATCGACGAATATAAGCTGGAAGTTATATACATGCCGGAGGACGGCGGCAATACCCTTATCTCCGACCATGAGATAAACAGACCCGGTCTGCAGTTCGCTGGATTTTACGAGTACTTCGACAAGCAGCGTATCCAGGTGATGGGCAGAACGGAGCATTCCTACCTCTCGACCCTGGAGCCTAACGTACGCCGCGAGCGTATCGACAACCTGCTGAGCTACAAGTTCCCGGCGCTTATCATCACCCGCGACCTGGACGTGTTTCCGGAACTTGTCGAGAGCGCGAAGGAGCATGAGACAACCCTGCTCCGCACCGACGAATCCTCATCGGTTTTCACATCTAAGCTGGTTAATTTCCTGAATCTTCAGCTCGCTCCGCGTATCACCCGCCACGGAGTTCTCATTGAGATCTACGGCGAGGGCGTCCTTATCCTCGGCGAGAGCGGCGTAGGTAAGAGCGAGACCGCGATCGAGCTTGTAAAGCGCGGTCACAGACTCATCGCCGACGACGCGGTAGAGATCAAGAAGGCGTCCAACATCACCCTGGTGGGAAGCTCTCCGGATAATATCCGTCACTTCCTCGAACTGCGCGGCATCGGTATCATCAACGCGCGTCAGCTCTTCGGCGTCGGCGCTGTTAAGCTCAACGAGAAGATCGACATGGTGGTCGAGCTGGAGCTGTGGAACCCCGAAAAGACCTACGACAGAATGGGCGTGGATACCCACTATATGACTATCCTCGGCGTTAAGGTGCCGCTGCTCACTATCCCGGTAAAGCCCGGCCGTAACCTCGCAGTTATTCTCGAGGTAGCCGCTATGAACAACCGTATGAAGAAGATGGGCTACAACGCTGCAAAGGACCTGCTCCATCAGCTCGGGATCGACTCCGACAGCGAGGAGATCATGTCAGACCTCAACATTTAAAATTAATTCGGAATTCGGAATGCGGAATTCGGAATGAATGTGTCACGCTTCGCGGGACGGATTCCAAAAGCAATCTACAACGGACATTTCCGCTTACTTTGCTGTTGTACGATTTTGGAATAATTGAAATCAGTCCGCGGAGCGGACACCGAAATTCCGAATTCCGAATTCATAATTCCGAATTTAAAAGAAAGGTGTATTATAATGAAGTACAATATAGGTATCGACCTCGGCGGAACTAACATCAAAGTCGGTCTGGTCGATGAAAATTACAATATCGTAGCCAAGGCGACCTGCAAGACCGACCTCCCGCGTCCGGCGGAGGAGATCGCGGATTCTATCGCGGAGACCGTCTGGAAGGCTCTCAACGACGCGAAGGTAACTATCGACGAGCTGAACTCCATCGGTATCGGAACCCCCGGCACTGCTTCCCGCGATACGGGCGTGGTTCTGTATTCCTGCAACCTCGGATTCCGCAACACCGACCTGCGTTCTCTCATCGGAGCACGACTTGGCAAGCAGGTCTACGTTGAAAACGACGCTAACGCGGCGGCGTTCGGCGAGGTTCTCGCGGGCGCTGGCAAGGGCTGCAGGGACGTTGTAGTAGTCACCCTCGGAACCGGCGTAGGCGGCGGTATCATCATCGACGGCAGGATCTACACCGGATTCAACTACTGCGGCGCCGAGCTGGGACACACCGTTGTCCACTACGGCGGCAGACCCTGCAACTGCGGACGCAAGGGCTGCTTCGAGGCGTATTCCTCCGCTACCGCGCTCATCAACATGACCAAGGAAGCTATGGAAGCCGACAAGTCCAGCAAGATGTGGGAGATATGCTCCGGAGATATCAATAACGTCGACGGCAAGACCGCGTTCGACGGCTGGCGCGCAGGCGACAAGAGCGCTTCCGGAGTCGTTGATATGTACATATCCTACCTCGGCTGCGGACTTACAAACATCGTTAATACTTTCCAGCCGGAGATACTCCTCATCGGCGGCGGAATCTGCAAGGAGGGCGACAACCTCACCAAGCCGCTTGAGAAGATAATCGCAGAGGATAGCTACTGCGTCGACCCCAAGAGGTCGACAAAGCTCGGTATCTGCCAGCTCGGAAACGACGCAGGTATAATCGGCGCGGCGTTCCTCTACACCCTCGCTGAGTAAGGAGACGGTATGTTTTTTCTTTCACAGGACGGCATGCGGCTGGTCGAGAGCAGCCACCTCTACATAAACGAAAGCTCGATCTTCGCCGTGATAAACGGCGGGGAGGACGTGGAGCTTGCACATTTCGAGCTTTACGGCGCGGCGCAGGAAGCGCTCCGCAGCGTGTACGCCGCCATTGAGGACAGCGAGGCAGTTTTCTCCTTCGCGGAATGACAGCAGCTTTACCGGCATAATCTATATCAGGTCAGCGCTGCGCGGAGGACATGTTTGTGCGGCGTCGGCAAAATTCTACTACACACCGGAGGTCACACCTTGAACTATTCCCAACTGATCGCCGCCTGCCGGAACGACGGCATTCCCTGCGAGGAAAACGCGGCGCTCGCTCCCTATACCTCCATGAAGATAGGCGGAGCCTGCGACCTGCTCGTAAAAACCGCTGACGAGAAGCAGCTCCTGACCGTGCTCAGGCTGTGCCGCAGCGAGAATATCCCGCACTTTATCCTCGGCAGGGGGAGCAACCTGTTGATAAGCTCCGCAGGCTGGCGCGGGGCTGTGATCCTGCTTTCCGGCGAGAAGCCGGAGGTCGAGGCGCGCGGGAACAGCCTCACCGCCTGGGCGGGAGTTCCGCTGTACGCGCTGTGTTCCGCAGCCCTGGAACACTCGCTGACCGGGCTGGAGTTCGCGTACGGCATTCCCGGCTCACTGGGCGGAGCGCTCTACATGAACGCCGGGGCGTACGGCGGCGAGATGAAGGACGTCGTGACCTCATGCCGGTATGTCGGCGGCGACGGGGAGATACACGAGATGTCCGCTGCGGAAATGCAGCTTACCTACCGCCACAGCGTTTTCAGCGGGAGCAGCATGGTTATAACCTCGGTCACGATGGAACTCGTCCCCGGCGACAAGGCTGAGATAAAATCCCGTATGGAGGAGCTTATGCAGCGCCGCCGCGACAAGCAGCCGCTGAACTTCCCGAGCTGCGGAAGCACGTTTAAACGTCCGGAGGGATACTTTGCAGCCGCGCTTATCGAGGAGTGCGGTCTGAAGGGATTCACCATCGGCGGAGCGCAGGTCAGCGAGAAGCACAGCGGGTTTGTTATCAACCGCGGCCACGCTACGTTTGAGGACGTGATGGCGGTGGTGAACGAAGTAAAGCGCGTAGTCCTCGAGAAGAAGGGCGTTGAGCTGGAATGCGAAATGCTGATCCTTCAATAGCAGTTACCTGACCCAGAAAAGGAGCAACAGATGGAATTCGTTATAGTGACCGGGCTTTCCGGCTCGGGTAAATCCTCGGTGATGAAGGCGCTGGAGGACATCGGTTTTTTCTGCATAGATAATATGCCGCCGCAGCTTATTCCGGATTTCGCCGCGATGTGCAATGAAAACGCCGAGATAACAAAGGTCGCGATAGTCACTGATATACGCGGCGGCGCGATGTTTTTCAAGCTGGAAGAGTGCATCACTAAGCTGCATATCCGCGGAATAGACGTAAAGGTGCTGTTCCTGGAGGCTTCCCGCGAGGTGCTGATGAAGCGCTACAAGGAGACCCGCCGCAAGCACCCGCTCGACGAGGTATCCGGCGGAGACATCGGCAAGGCTATCGACGCGGAAGCGGAGCTTCTCAGCAAGATACGCCTCAATGCAGACTACATAATTGATTCCACGATGCTCAGCACGGGGCAGCTCAAGGAGCAGATCGCGGGTCTGTTCCTCGAGAAGGCTTCTGACGGAATGATCGTTAGCTGCATGTCGTTCGGGTTCAAGTACGGCTCCCCGCAGGAGGCTGACCTTGTTTTCGATGTCCGCTGCCTGCCGAATCCGTTCTACGTTCCGGAGCTTAAGCACAAGACCGGGCTTGAAAAGGAAGTTCAGGATTACGTTATGAGCTTCCCGCAGTCGCAGGAGCTTCGGGACAAGCTGTTCGACCTGATATCCTTCCTGATTCCGCATTACGTCACCGAGGGCAAGAGCCGTCTTGTCATCGCGTTCGGCTGCACCGGCGGAAAGCACCGCAGCGTTACATTTGCGGAGCTTACCGCGGCGTATCTCCGGGAGAAAGGGCTGAGGGTCAGAACTCTCCACCGCGACGCTGAAAAGAAATAACGCAATGCTCGGCGGGGCTTCCGGTCAAGTGAGCGGAATTATATTATGGTCACCTCTAAAAACCTCATGTGAGCGAAAATGTGCAGTGCGCACCATCTTCGTCGTCAAACCTCCTCGTAAGGCATACAGCCTTACTTCGTCGGCTTTCCTAGAATCTGGCACACCCTGCCCATTTTTGCTTTTCACACCGGTTTTTAGAGGTTCCCTTATCAAACGACAAACAGGCAGGAGCCATAATGCTCCTGCCTGTAATTTTGTTTACTTCTTAGCTTCCGACGGCAGTTTTACCGACTTCTTATAAATTAACAGCGAGATAACGGCGGTTATCAGCTCGGTTACCCAGAATGCGTTCCAGACGCCGTTTGCTTCAAATGCGCGGCTGAGCAGGAACGCCGCCGGAATTATCACCACAATGAACCTGCACAGCGAGATTATAAGCGACGGAACTCCCTTGCCAAGCCCTTCAAGCGAACCGGAGGCCGTAACGGACACCGACGACACGATAAATCCCGCGCTGATTATGCGCAGAGCGGTCTCTCCGGCGGCGATGACGTCGGGGCTGTCGGTGAACATTCCCATTAGCTGACCGGGTATCAGCAGGCAGATGGCGGTGCCGACCGTCATTATACCGCAGCTCATTAGCAGAACAATGCGGAAAAGCTGGCTGACGCGCTTATACTCTCCGGCGCCGTAATTGTATCCGATAAGCGGGCGCATTCCCTGGATTATTCCGCTTGTGGGAAGATACAGGAAGGTTTGCAGCTTGTAGTATATTCCCAGAACCAGGACGTACACCTCGGAGAACGCCGCCAGAATTGCGTTCAGCGCGGAGATGAGTATTGACGGCAGAGCGAGGTTCAGCGCCGCGGGAACACCTATTGAGTACAGCCTGCCTATCATTCTGCCGTCGGGGGAGAGGTGCTTTTTGCTGAGTTTCACGCTTATCGGCCGCAGTAAGTACACGACGATATAAATTGCAAGAGAAATACTCTGGCCGATTCCGGAGGCAAGCGCGGCGCCCTTGATACCCATTTCGGGGAATCCCCAGCCGAAGATCATCATAGGGTCGAGGATAATGTTGACGATACAGCCGCACAGCAGGCTCACCATTGAGGTTTTCATGCTGCCTACCGCCTGGAATATTTTCTCGAACGCCATGCCGAGATTTATCACTACTGAGAACAGAAACGCGACATTAGAGTACTGAAGTCCGAGCTGTATTACCTCCTGGTCGTTGGTGAAAGCTTCGAGGAACGGCGGCATTATCAGAATGCTGACAACGGTGAGTATAACTCCGTGGATAGCGGCAAGAAGCACTCCGAGCGTAGCGGCGCGGTCTGCGCGCTCCTTGTCGCCCGCGCCGGAGTAAAATGCGATCACGGCGTTTATTCCAACTCCGAAGCCGATCCCGGCGGCGTTGATGAAATTCTGCACCGGGAACACCAGCGACAGCGCGGTCATTGCGCTGTCGCTTATTTTGGCGACGAACAGGCTGTCCACGATGTTGTACAGCGAGTTCACAAGCATTGAAATTACCATCGGCAGCGCCATTGAAAGCAGCAGCGGCAGCACCGGTTTTTCCTTCATAAAGGTGTTGTCCATTTTACCTCCTACCCGGAAAATCGCACAAAAAAACCACACAGCATATGCTGTGTGGCGAAAAGGGGAGCGCGTCCGGAAAAATCCACATCTTAATTTTACGTCGCTTATTATAACATACAATACGGAGGTTGTCAATTGTGAAAAATACACAAATATCCCCGCAGGTGTTCTGCGGGGATATGCTTATAGATTTTCGTCGATCCACTTTGCTCGGTTGTTGATGAACTTCCTGAGATACAGCACCTGGTCAAGATAGGTGTTGTAGTTTTTCATCGTAAGCGGCTGGAATCCGTTTGCCACGCCAAGGGTGTTCCAAATCTCGAAGTTCTCCTCAGCGGAGGGTATCACCATCGGCTTGTAGTCGTCGATGGTGCCGAGCGCTGCGTTCACCATCGTGTCGCGGACATCGTTCCAGCGTGTGCGCGCCTTGTTCCGGAAATCCTCATCGGTCATGAGGTAGTTGAACCATGTAACGCCGATGTAGCTGCTGCTGTCCATGCTGCCTATCGTAGCCCAGTCGTCGTACTTCGGATTATCCATGTACATATTGCCGAAGGCCAGGTCGAAGTCCCATATAGGCCCCATTTCAAGCCGGCTGAGGGTGGGCTTTGTTATGTAGCAGCTCCGGCGGAAGCAGGAGTCAAGATTGTAGCTCAGCTCATGCACCAGGAACCAGTCGATGAAGCTGTCTACGTTGATGTACTTTTCGTAGCCGTCCAGGGTGGTTATTGCGGTGTCGGCCTTGCACATATAGTCGTAGATGAAGTCGAAGTGCTTCTGCGTCCACTGGTAGTCAGCCTGTGGATCCTCCTCGGTGTCGGGACTTTTTATCTTGATGTTCACTCCGCAGCCGGAGGGCAGATTGAAGTAATTCCAGCCTTCCTTATCGGTGGAGGGGTCTGCGCCGCCTATCTCAAGAAGGTATCCGGTCTCGACATTCGCGAGGCTGTCGTCTATCGCAATCCGCGATGTCTTGACTTCAAGCTGCTCGCCGAGAGTGTATACTCCCTGATATATCCCGTTCATATAGACGTCCACCGGGATAGCGTGCGGCACGAAACGGAAGCTCCCGAGGGAACGCGCCATTTCAAATGCGGCGGTGTTCCTCAGCAGAGATTCGTCGGCGTAATTCGCAAGGAGCACCCAGCGCTTCGCCTCGGACATTCCAAGCAGTGACGCTTTGTCGTCAAGCTTGATTTTGTAGGGCTTCTTCGGCCATTCCCAGGTGGAGTGACCTCTGCCGCGTATCTTTCCGGTGAGCACTTCTGTGCTTTCGTACCTTCCGTTTGTCATTCCGGCGTCTATCTGGAGCGAGCAGTCGGCGTAATCCTCCTTGATGATCGCCGACGGGTCGGAGGTAGTGAGGTAGACTGCGGGTATCAGCTTGTCGGTCTCCTGACCGAAGCTGCCGGGAATCTCGCGGAGCATAACGCTCCAGTCGTCGGAGCGGGGGGTATAATTCGCGGGGATATATTCATCGGAGATCGGGATAACGCGTCCCTCTCCGTCGCGGGTATATTTATCAACGCTTTCCGTGCCTGGTTTGGAGCAGCCGCTTACCAGCACTACAGCTGCGAGTGCCGCGGCGCAGATCTGCCTGAATTTCACAACAAAGCACCTCCGGGAAATCAGTTCTCATACACTAATTATATACTATTCTCTATTTTCTGTCAACAAGATTTCATATTTTTGTAGGATATACAAAATCTGTGCCTTCGCTTATGTATAATATTTCAAAGAAAAACCGGAGCATTCGCCCCGGTTTTAGTTCAATTCAGAGTTTTATCTCCGCTGAGCAGCTTCAGACTGCCGTCAACAACGGCAGCGCCGGTGTAGCCTGTCTTGTCGTCGTAGAGGGTGTGCAGGCTGCGGGAACGTCCCAGTTCCGCGAATTCATCGACGACTGAAACGCCGTCGAAGTAGCGGTATGCCGCGCCGGAGCAGTCCGTGCCGTTTATTACGAAGCAGTTTGTCCCGCTGAACCGGAAGCTCTCCAGCTCGGAAGCGGTCAGCGCCTTGGCGAAGCTGTCCGCCTGGACTGCCTTTTTGCTTTCAAGTTTGTACAGGGTCAGCGTGATACCCGTTTTGCTTACCGCGCCGCAGAGCGCGTAATCTCCGCTTACCACGCCGTCAGCCGATGTGAGATCGAGCGCCTTCGGTGAGGACGTATCGGAGATATCCACCGCCATAACAGTGGAGCCGCCGCTGCCTACGTACACGACATTCCCGCTTATCCGGAGATGATCTATCTCCCCGCCGGTGGTGAACGCCGCGAGCGGCTTCAGGGCGCTGTCCCTGAGGTACACGGTAACGCCGCCGTCGTATATCTCGGCGTCGGCGATGACTCCGTTTCCTGCCGCGCAGGCGGTGATCTCCGGGAGGGCGGCGCTTACAAGGCTGCCGCCGTCAGATGTGAGTTCAGCGGAGCCGTTTTCGCGGGTCATTGCGGCGGTGAAGCTCTCCGCGCCGCTGTATATCGGGGAGCCGAGCGCGGCAAGGCGCTTTTTCTGTTCGCCGTTTTCAGCGGCGTACTCGCCCCAGACTGCGTAGCTGCAGCCGTCCGCCGAGCCGCTCACCGCGATTTCAGCAGGGGAGAACGCGGTGAGCTGACCGTTCTTAGATCCGTATGGGAGGTACTCAAGTATGTCGTCCACGGTGAACGACTTCGTGAATCCCGGCGTATAAACGCTTCCGAGCCGAATGATGTCCTCGCCGCAGAAAATATCCGTGAGCGTTCCGGACTGCCCGCAGCTCCAGGTTTCGCCGCTGCCGTCCACGCCTATGAGACCGCACTCCGCATCGCCGGAGTACACCGCGGTAACGCCGGAATCAGTCTGCACGACATTCACGAATTCCGCGCCCTCCGGCGGGAGCACATGAGCCGCAAGCCCCCCGGAATCCAACGCATAAACGCTTATCCCGTCAGGCTCCGCAGACCACAGCGTGTTTCCGCTGCTGAATACGCCAAGCTCCTTGCCGGAGTTTATCAGCATATCGCCGAAAATCTGCTCGTTTTCCGACAGCTTCTGCGTTTTTTCGCTGCTTATTCTGCCGTTTGTGTACGCAGTGTAAATTTCCGAGAAAACCGCCGCATTATCAGAGGCGAACTGGAACTCTCCTCCGGAGCTTCCAGGCGCTGTGAAGCCGAGAATATCCATCAGCGGGTCAATCGCGAACAGAACCGCCGCGCCGGCGGCTGCGGCTATGATCGCATTCCTGCGCGCTTTCGGGGAATCCTCCCTGACCTCCGCCGGCTGCTCGGGCTCCGTTTCTGGAGCCGTCTCCTCTTTCCGGCGCTTTCTCTGCCGGGCGGTGTACTTTTCCTCAGGTTCGTCCTCGATCTCTGCCGCTATTCCGAGTTCCTCCGCGAGGTCGTCGATGGTGCGTTTTTTCTGACGTGCGGTCAGCACCGGAGCTTCCTGCTCGGGTGATTCCTCCTCGTAGGATTCCTCGGTTCGGCGCTTCTTCTGGCGCGCTGTCCGGACGGGTCTGGGCGGTTCTGAGGGCTCAGTCGGCTCAGTGGTTTCAGCAGGTCCTTCCGGTGTGGATTCCTCCACTTCGGGGGCTTCCTGCTCAGCCGATACTGCCGATCCAGCCGGATCTTGCGGCTCAGGCTGTTCTTCCTGTCGGGACTCAGCCGCCGCTTCCAGTTCACCGGAGTCTATACGCATGGTTATGGTGTGCTCCCAGAGCTGACGCGCCGTGTAGAGCATACGGGTGTAGTCCTTCGGCGTAAGCCCTGAGCTTTCCAGCGTGATGATGAGCGTTTGCAGGTTCATATCCGGGTGCTGCTCGATTTTCGAGACCGCTTCCTCGGGAGCGCCGCAGCCCTTGAGCAGGTACAGGAAATCCGCCGAGCCTATCCCGAGGGAGCGCAGGCGGTTCAGGAATGTGAACGCGTCCAGCTCCGGCGGGGCGGCGTTTTCGTCCATAAGGCACACCGCGATATTCTGCGGGAGCAGGCTCTCGGGGATAACTTTTTCAAGCATAAGGCTGCGTATTTCGGAAACCGTCACCGGCGTTCACCTCCTGTTCTGTATTTGCCGTTCAGTCAAGCTCGAATGCGGTCAGCACCTTTTCAAGGGTCTTGTTTACCGCCGTGGAGCTCATACCGATGAAAAGCGATATTTCGTCCGGCTGGAGCTTCGCGCCGATGTACATGCTTGCCACAAGGCGTTCCGCGTCGCTTAGTCTGGAGAATTCAGCGCGTATGTCGAATCCGCCGCTTTCCGGAACCGGCTGAACAGGGGATTCCCGGAGCTTTGTACGTATCCGTGCGCAGAGGTTCCGGAACATGAACGCCCGGAAAGCATCCTCGCTGCGCAGCTTATTTATCGTGGTCATACCGTCCCGGGCGGAGGCTGTGACCAGTTCAACCGCGTCGGCGTCGTCGCAGAGGGTATAAAAAGCGGTGTAGTACATCTCGCGGTAGACCGTCTCGTAGAGCCGCGCGAACGCCTTTGTGCCGCCGTTTGCCGCAAGCTCTGAAAGTTCCTTGTATTCCCGCTTATCCATAACTACACCGCCTGTTGAATTATTCCTCGCTGTTGGTAATTGCTATTCCGAGTTCCTTAAGCTGCTCCTCGCTTACAGTGGAGGGAGCCTCGCTCATCAGCTCGCTTGCGTTCTGAACCTTCGGGAAGGCAGTAACGTCGCGGAGGCTGTCGCAGCCGCACATCAGCATTGCAAGTCTGTCGAGGCCTATGCCGGCGCCGCCGTGGGGAGGCGCACCGTATTTGTATGCGTCGACAAGGAAGCCGAACTTCGCGTTGATCTCCTCGTCGGTCATGCCGAGCATTTCGAACATATGCTGCTGAAGCTCCGGATCGGTGATCCTGATGGAGCCGCTGGAAAGCTCGATGCCGTTGAGCACGAGGTCGTAGCACTTTGCGCGTACCCTTGCCTTGTCGGTGTCAAGGTAGGGAATGCACTCGTCAAGCGGCATTGTGAACGGGTGGTGCATAGCGAGCCACTCGCCGGATTCCTCGTCGTACTCGAAGAACGGGAACTCCACGATCCACAGGAAGTTCCAGCCCTCGGGGATAATGTCGAGCTGCTTTGCGATCTTGAGACGGAGCGCGCCCAGAACCGGGAGAGTCACCTTGTCCTTATCTGCAACGATGAGGGCAACGTCGCCCTTCTCGCAGCCGAGAGCCCTGAGGATAGCCTCAAGCTCGCCCTCGCCCATGAACTTTGCGAAGGAGCAGTTAGGAGCGTCGTCTACCCACCTTACGTAAGCGAGACCCTTCGCGCCGATGCCGCGTACGAATTCGGTCTGCTTGTCGATCTCCTTTCGGGTGAGCTTTGCAGCGGCGCCCTTTGCAACGATACCGCGGACGGAGCCGCCGTTTGCAACAGCGTCCTTGAATACGGAGAATCCGCAGTCCTTTACGATATCGGAGATGTCGGTTATCTCCATGCCAAAGCGGGTATCCGGCTTATCGGAGCCGTAACGGGTCATAGCCTCGTCGTAGGTCAGGCGGGGCAGGGGAGTGGGAATATCAACGTTGAGAACGGTCTTGTAGAGGTGCTTTACGAAGCCCTCCAGGCACTCGAGGATATCGTCAACGTCAACGAAGGACATCTCGAGGTCGATCTGCGTGAATTCAGGCTGGCGGTCTGCGCGGAGATCCTCGTCGCGGAAGCAGCGCGCAAGCTGGATATATCTGTCCATGCCCGCAATCATCAGGAGCTGCTTGTACATCTGCGGGGACTGCGGCAGTGCGTAGAACTTGCCGTTGTGGATACGGGACGGCACGATGTAGTCGCGCGCACCCTCAGGGGTGGACTTTATCATCATCGGGGTCTCGATCTCGGTGAAGCCGTTTGCGTAGAAGTACTCGCGGGCTGCCTTTGCTATTTCGTGGCGCATCATGAGGTTCTTCTGGAGCGGCTCGCGGCGCAGGTCGAGGTAGCGGTACTTGAGGCGTAGCTCCTCGTTGGTCTTGGTGTTGCTTACTATCTCAAAGGGAGGGGTCTGCGCCTTGGAGAGAATGCGCAGCTCTGTTACGACTATCTCAATGCCGCCGGTCTTTATCTCGGTGTTGACGCTCTCACGCGCGCGCACAGTACCCTTTGCCAGCAGAACATACTCCGAGCGGACGCTCTCCGCTTTTTCGAACACGCTCTTTTCGGTGGTCTCATCGAAAACGAGCTGAACGATACCGGACTTGTCTCTCAGATCTATGAAGATAAGGCTGCCCTTGTCGCGGACTCTCTGTGTGAATCCGCCTACAACGACTTCGCCCATTTCCAGCGTAACTTCGCCGCATAAGCATGTCCTTCTCAGACCCTGCATTGTGTCTGCCATATAAATAGTTCCTTCTTTCTTTTGATATACCGGAAAAATCCGCATTATTTTTAATTATACCATTAATTCCGCTATTTTTCAAGTGGAAAACAATAATTTGTTGAAATTTCGGAAGAGGAATTTACTTTAATTCCATAGGTGTGAACCTAAGACCGCTGACCACTTGTTCTATGTCCGTATCCGTGAAGCCGAACCGGTGATACACCGGGACAGCATAGGGCGAGGAATTTACGGTCATTTTCCCAGAAGGACGATTCTTCATGACTGTCTGAAACAGCATTCTTCCGATGCCCTGTCTGTGACGGCTTCCCTTTACGAAGAACAAGGCAATGTGCGTCCCCTCATTCCTTGTGGCAATCATTCCGACGAGTTCGTTTCTGGAAAGCGCTCCAAAAACTCTGAGTCTGGAAACGTAATCATCGTCGTGTATTGAACGGTAGAATTCGTTTATGCCCTCGTCAGAGTATTCCGGAGCTTCAAACTGCATAAAGACTTCCCATGCCAGCTCCATAGCCATTCCGATTTCATGTTTGTCAAGCTCTCTGAAAGTAATGCTTTGCTCCATATTGTCACCCCTGTGCTATCTGTTCCAGTACTTGCGGTCAAGGCTGCGGAAGCTTATCGCCTGAGCGATGTGGGATTTCCCGATATCCTCGCTGCCTGCGAGGTCGGCGCAGGTCCTTGCGACTTTCAGGATACGGTCGTAGGCGCGGGCGGAAAGCCCCAGCTTCTCAAATGCGGATTTCAGCATTTCCTCCGCGTCTGGAGTCAGCCGGCAGACCTCCCCGATGATGTCGGAGGTGATACCGCTGTTGCTGCGGATATCCGTTCCGGCAAAACGCTTTTTCTGTATCTCCACCGCCTTCTGGACGCGTTCCGCGATAGCCGCGGAGCTTTCCTGCGGAGCGCGGCGGCTCAGGTCGGCGTACTCGACGGGCTTTACCTCGACCTGGAGGTCTATGCGGTCAAGCAGCGGCTCTGATATGCGGTTGAGGTACGCCGTGACCTTCTGCGGGGTGCAGGTGCATTTCTTCACCGGACTGCCGAAATTCCCACAGGGGCAGGGATTCATCGCCGCGACCAGCATTACGCGGCAGGGGTAGCTCACCGAGCCGCTGGCGCGGGAGATCACGATGTCGCCGTTTTCAAGCGGCTGACGGAGCGCTTCCAGCACGCGGCGGTCGAACTCCGGAAGCTCGTCCAGAAACAGCACTCCGTTGTGCGCCAGGCTGATCTCGCCGGGGCGGGGAATGCTCCCTCCGCCGACCAGCCCGACTGCGGACGCGGTGTGGCTCACGGCGCGGAACGGACGTTCCGTCACGAGCGGCTCCGCGGGGTTTATCTCACCGGCTACGGAGTATATCTGGGTGGTCTCGATGCTCTCGGCGAAGGTTATCTCCGGGAGTATCGAGGGGATACGCTTTGCAAGCATGGATTTACCCGACCCTGGAGGTCCCAGCATAAGCAGATTGTGCGAGCCTGCCGCCGCGACCTCTATCGCCGCTTTCGCCTGGGACTGCCCCATAACGTCCGCAAAATCCAGCAGGTGGGCGCCTTCGCGCCGCTTCGGGACATACTTCTCCTCCGGAGAAAGCCCGGTTCCGTGCCGCAGGAACTCCATTATCTGGGCGACATGCTCCACGCCGTAGACCTCGATACCGTCGGCGACGGACGCCTCCTTGGCGTTAGCCTTCGGGAGGAATACGCGCTTTGCGCCGTTCTGCGCGGCGGTCAGCACCATCGAGAGCGCTCCGTTGACCGGCGCGAGCTTGCCGTCAAGGGACAGCTCCCCGATGAAAACGCTGTCGGACAGGTCGGCGGTGATGAGTCCGCCCAGCTTCATCAGCGCGGTTATTATCGGCAGGTCGAACATGGAGCCTATCTTGCGCACGCTCGCCGGGGCGAGGTTCACCGTGACCTTCCCGTTAAGCAGCTTCAGCTCCAGATGACCCAGCACCGCGCGGATGCGCGCTTTGCTCTCCTGCACGGCGATATCCGGCATTCCTACGATATCGAACGACGGCTGACCCGGCGCGATGCTCGCCTGAACCGTCACCATGAACGCGTTCAGACCGAAAAGACCCGCGCTTTTTATTTCACTGAACATTCTTACTCCCTTACTTCTGACCGTCAAAAATCAGCTCAAAGTTGTCTATATCATGGTATTTTCCGTGCTTAAAGCCCACCTGATGCAGCGTTCCGCAGAATGCGAAGCCGAATTTCTGGTGAAGCTTTTCGCTGACCTCGTTTCCGGCTGTTATCACCGATACGACGCTGTGGAGCGTTCCGCACTCTTTTGCGCGGTCGAGCACTGCGCCTATCAGCGCGGAGCCGGCGCCTTTCCTGCGGAAGTCCGGGGAGATGTACACTGAAAGCTCCGCGGTGGAGGCGTACGCCTCTTTCTGGCGGTATTCCGAGAGGGAAGCGTAGCCGATGGCGGCGCCGTTTTCCTCACCCGCAAGAATGAAATGCGAGTCGGTCTGGTGTGCGCTGAACCATTCCTTCCACTCGTCCGGGGTGCGCGGGTTGAGGTCGAGGGTGGCAACGCCGTGCTCTACCTCGTAGTTGTATATTGCCAGAAGCTCCGGGAGGTCGCTTTCTCTGGCTGGTCTGATAGTCATGATCTGCCATTCCTTTCGGTTGGATTCTCTGAATGTTTATATTTTACGCTTTGCGGAAGCATTTGTCAATAGGCTGGCCAGTATATTCCGGATACTTTTTTCAGACAACCATCACAAAACCGCCCGTGAAACCATTTGTTTGCACTTGCAATTCTCTGGCAGTTGTGCTATAATAAAAATATGTGTACCGGGTGATTTCCCGGTTTTTTTCAGAGGAAAGGATTTGATACATTGAAGCGAGCAGGACTTGATATCGGTTCAACCACAGTAAAGGCGGCCGTTATCGGCGAGAACGACGAGCTTCTGTACAGCCAGTACAGACGTCACTTCTCGGATATCAGAAAGACAGTATTTGACATAATTTCGGAGCTTGGCGAGCACTTCAAGGGCGAGCGCATGATGATCGCGGTCACAGGTTCGGGCGGTATTTCCGTTTCAAAGTGGCTGGGGATCCCGTTCGTTCAGGAGGTCGCAGCCGGCACCAACGCTATAAAAAAGCTTATTCCACGCACTGACGTAGCCATCGAGCTGGGCGGCGAGGACGCTAAGATAACCTACCTCACCGGCGGTCTGGAGCAGCGCATGAACGGCTCCTGCGCAGGCGGAACCGGCGCGTTCATCGACCAGATGGCGGCTCTGCTCAACACCGATATCGGCGGTCTGAACGAGCTTGCAAAGAAACACACGACCATATACCCGATAGCCTCCCGCTGCGGCGTTTTCGCGAAGAGCGACATTCAGCCGCTGCTTAACGACGGCGCAAAGCGCTCCGACGTTGCTGCTTCGGTATTCCAGTCGGTGGTAAACCAGACAATAAGCGGACTTGCCTGCGGTAAGCCGATAAGGGGCAACGTGGCGTTCCTGGGCGGCCCGCTGCACTACCTGTCGGAGCTTCGCGCGCGATTCATCGAAACGCTGAACCTCAAGGACGACCAGATAATTTTCCCGGAGAACGCGAACCTGTTCGTGGCGATGGGCTGCGCATTCTCTGATGAGACTGCGGAAGCCGACCTTGACGAACTCGTGAAGAAAGCCGGAAGCCTTGGCACGGCTGACATGCGCGAGGTGGAGCGTCTTGCTCCGCTTTTCAGGGACGCGGCCGAGCTGGAAGCGTTCAAGGCGCGCCATGCGAAGGCTGTGATTCCCACTGCGGACATCGCGAAGCACAAGGGCGCGTGCTACCTCGGCGTGGACGCAGGCTCCACCACAACGAAAGCAGTTCTGCTGAACAAGAACGCCGAGATAATCTATTCCTACTACAGCGGCAACGGCGGCGACCCGCTGAAATCTGTTATCGGAATTCTGAAGGACATTTACTCGAAGCTCCCCGAGGGCGCGTACATAGCAAAGGCGTGCGCCACCGGCTACGGCGAGCATCTGATAAAGGCGGCGCTCGGCGCTGATTTTGGCGAGATCGAGACCATGGCGCACTACAAGGCGGCTGACCGTATCCTCCCGGGCGCGGAGTTTATCCTCGATATCGGCGGTCAGGACATGAAGTGCATGCGCGTCAAGAACGGCGAGATAGAGAGCATTCTGCTCAACGAGGCATGTTCAAGCGGCTGCGGATCGTTCATCGAGAACTTCGCGAACGCGCTGGGTATGTCCTCCGCGGATTTCGCAACGCTGGGACTTACCGCAGAGAATCCTGTTGACCTCGGCTCCCGCTGCACCGTGTTCATGAACTCCCGCGTAAAGCAGGCTCAGAAGGAAGGCGCGACAGTTGCGGATATCTCCGCAGGTCTGTCATACTCGGTCGTAAAGAACGCGCTGTTCAAGGTTATAAAGCTGCGCGACACCTCCACCATGGGCGATAAGATAATCGTTCAGGGCGGCACGTTCATGAATAACTCCGTGCTGAGGGCGTTCGAGCTGATTTGCGGCAAGGACGTTATCCGCCCCGACAAGGCGGGACTGATGGGCGCATACGGAAGCGCGCTTATCTCCATCGAGCGCGATGACGGCAAGGGAAGCACAATCGCTCCGCTGGATAAGCTGGAGAGCTTCACGGTCGAAAAGACCACCGCGCGCTGCGGACGCTGCTCCAACAACTGCCTGCTGACCATCACGAAATTCCCGGACGGGAAGCGCTACATAAGCAACAACCGCTGCGAGCGCGGCGCGGGCAACGTATCCACCAAGGAGAAGCTGCCGAACCTGTTCGACTATAAATATCACCTGCTGTTCGACCGCGAGTGCCTCCCGGAGAGCACCGCAAGGCGCGGCGTAGTGGGACTTCCCCGCGTCCTCGGAATGTACGAGAACTATCCGTTCTGGCACAAGTTTTTCACCGAGCTCGGATTCTCCGTGAAGCTGTCGCCGAAGTCCTCCCGCGAGATTTACGACCGCGGCATTGAGACCATGCCTTCCGAGTCGGTATGCTATCCGGCGAAGCTGGCGCACGGTCATATCCAGGCACTGGTTGACGAGGGAGTGAAGTTCATTTTCTACCCCTCCATGCCGTATGAAATGAGCGAGAACAACGGTGCGGACAACCACTACAACTGCCCGGTCGTTGCTACATATTCTGAGGTTATCAAGAATTCCGTGCCGGAGCTTCGCAGGGACGTAAAGTTCATGAACCCGTTCCTGCCTATATTCCACAAGAAGCGCATGGGCGAGCGCCTTTACGAGGAATTCACAAAGGAATTCCCGGACGGCGGCTTCACTAAGGAAGAGATAGTTTCCGCGCTGGATAAGGCGTACGCCGAGGACGAGGCGTTCAAGGCTGAGATGCACCGCAAGGGCGAGGAGACCGTGAAGTTCCTCGAGGAGAACGGCAAGTCCGGTATCGTGCTCGCCGGAAGACCCTACCACATCGACCCGGAGATAAACCACGGACTTCCGGAGATGATAACCGGCTACGGCTTCGCGGTTCTCACCGAGGACAGCGTTGCACACATGGAGCAGGTAGTCCGCCCGATAAGAATTGTCGACCAGTGGACATATCACTCAAGGCTGTACGCTGCGGCTCACGTAGTCGGCAAGCACGACTGTCTGGAGCTTGTCCAGCTCAACAGCTTCGGCTGCGGTCTGGACGCTATCACAACCGACCAGGTTCAGGAGATACTCCGCAGCTTCGGAAAGCTGTACACCTGTCTCAAGATAGACGAGGTAAACAACCTCGGCGCGGCAAGAATACGTCTGCGCTCGCTTATCTCGGTAGTCGAGGAGCGCAAGCGTCATCACTACAAGCCGGTGATGGGTCACCTCGGCTATGTGCGCCAGCCGGAATTCACCGAGGAAATGCGCAAGAAGCACACTATCCTCTGCCCGCAGATGGCGCCGATACATTTCGACCTGCTGGAGGCGGCGTTCGGTCATTCCGGATATAACGTCGTTATACTGCGCGACTGCTCGAAGGCGGTCGTTGACGAGGGGCTGAAGTACGTCAACAACGACGCGTGCTATCCGTCCATTCTCATTGTTGGGCAGCTCATTCACGCGCTCAACAGCGGCAAGTACGACCTCAGGAACACCTCCGTTATGATTACCCAGACCGGCGGCGCCTGCCGTGCGACGAACTACGTCGGCATGCTGAAAAAGGCGCTCAAGGATTCCGGTCACGGCGATATCCCGCTTATTTCGCTGAACGTCGTAGGCCTTGAGAAGCAGAGCGGATTCAAGCTGACCATGCCGCTTGCAATACGCGCGTTCATGGCGATAATCTACGGCGACGTGCTGTCACGCTGCCTGTACAAGGTTCGTCCCTACGAGGTCACAAAGGGAAGCGCGGACGCGCTCTACGAAAAGTGGCGGCTGTTCCTGCGCGAGGACATGAAGTCGCTTTCACTGCCGAACTTCAACAAGAACGTCCGCAACATCGTCAAGGACTTCTCGGAATTCCCGGTGCTGGACATCAAGAAGCCGCGCGTCGGACTTGTCGGCGAGATACTTGTAAAGTTCCACCCGGTGGCGAACAACAACATCATCGGGCTGCTTGAAAACGAAGGCTGCGAGGTAGTCGTGCCAGACCTGATGGGATTCTTCTACTACATATGCTCCCACGGCAAGACCAAGCGCGAGCTGCTCTATACCACACGCACGAAGGCGTTCGCAGAGGACGCGGCGGTAAAGGCGTTCCGCTTTATGGAGCGCAGCTACCGCAAGGCTGTGAAGGGAACCAAGTTCGGCTGCCCGGGCGATATCTACGAAATGCGCGAATCCGTGCGTTCCATCGTATCCCCCGGCAATATCGCCGGCGAGGGCTGGTTCCTTTCGGCGGAAATGCTGGAGCTTATCGGCGAGGGCGTTCCGAATATCGTATGCATGCAGCCGTTCGCCTGCCTGCCTAACCACGTTACCGGCAAGGGCGTTATCGGAGAGCTTCGCAGACAGCACCCGGAGAGCAACATCGTTGCGGTAGATTTCGACCCGGGAGCTTCCGAGGTAAACCAGGTCAACAGAATAAAGCTCATGCTTACCCAGGCTTACGCAAATGCGGGTATAAGCAGAAGGGATGTTGTAAAGGTACAGACCGACGATAAGTATTCTCAGCTTATTTCCTCGGGAACATCTGTATAAAAATGGGAGGTAATTATATGAAAAAGCTGGTTTCATTGCTGATGGTTCTGGTCATGGCGCTTATGGCGATGAATGTCACGACTTTCGCAGTCGACAAGGAAGTTCTGAAGGAACGGGCCAAGGAAGCGTTCTATCTCGACGTATCGCAGTATGAAGGCAAGACGAACGTGTACGTCAGAAGCGACCATAGAAACAGCACGGTGTACTACACCACCGACGGCACGAAGCCCACTGACAAATCGCAGGAGGCGTCGCTGCTGATAAAGTTCACGGAGCCGTGCAAGCTTAGGACCGTATGCTACTTTGACGGCAAACCGATCAAATATCTGAACAAGACTATCAAGATAAAAGAGAAGAAACCGGAGAAGTTTACTTTAACGACAAAGGTAAGCACCGGCTCTACAATGGTGTCCGTGAAAAAGCCCAAGGACAGTGTGGTATACTACACCACTGACGGCACAGAGCCGACTGACAAGTCGGAGAAGATGGGCGCTGTGGAAATATTCAGAGAGCCGTGCAAGCTGCGGGCAGTGAACTACGTCGACGGCAAGCCTGCCAAGAAGCAGACGCTGAACATCAAGATAAAGCTGGATCAGCCGTTCTTAAGGCTGCTTGAGCGGGAAGAGATGTATGTCTACAAATTCCTGAACCTGCCTGAGGGCGTAAAGGTCTATATGACGATGGACGGCAGCACTCCCTCCAAGGATAACGGCACGCTTATCACCGGCGAAACCTTCGAGATTCCCAAGCAGTCGGAAGCAAAGCTGGTCTGCGTGAAAAAGGGCTGGATAGACTCCGACGTACTGACCCAAAAGACGGGCATGACCCAAGCGGAGGAAGAAGCGTACAAAAATGACAGAAACAACTTTGCAGAGCAGGTAGTAACGCTTGTTAACAGGGTGCGCGTTGCGAACGGGCTTGGAAAGCTGACTACCTACGACAAGCTGACCGAGGTCGCACAGGTGCGTGCAAAGGAAATAGAGATATCCTATTCGCACACCCGTCCCGATGGAACGAAATGCTTCACCGCGCTTGACGAAGCAGGTCTGCGGACCGTGACAGCCGGCGAGAACATAGCGAAGGGTTACAGCACGCCGGAGAGAGTCGTTGATGCATGGATGAATTCTCCCGGACACCGCGCGAATATCCTCAATCCGAGCTACACCATGATAGGCGTTGGATATGTGTATGATCCGTATACGACTGACGCCAACTACTGGACGCAGGTATTTATGTCGTAAGTAATGCGGACTTCATGTTTCCGGACGTCTGAAAGGAGTAATTGTATGAAAAAGATACTGGCACTGTTTCTGGTACTGGCTACGGTGTTATCGCTCATGACAGTGGGCGCTTACGCGGCTGCCGATAATGCGCTTTCCGTAAGCTGCAAGCTTTACGACGGCTACACCGTTGTGACCGTCCAGAAGAGCGGCACGGTGTACTACACCACCGACGGTTCAAAGCCTACATCTAAATCCAAAAAGCTCAATTCCACAAGGATAAAGGTCTCGGAGCCGTGCAGAGTGAGACTTGTAAGCTATGTCAAGGGCAAGCCGGTGGAGTACCTTACAAAGAAGATACCGGTGCGCCTTCGCAAGCCGACGGCTTCGCTGTCCAGCAAGGGCAAGGAGTACACCTACGTTATCTCCATACCAGACGGAGCGTCCGCGTACATCACGTATGACGGAACCACGCCGTCAAAGTCCAACGGCGACCTTGTGCAGGGCGGAATGATATCGGTTCCCGCGAAGAAGAGCGCGAAGCTCGTCTGCGTCAAGAAGGGCTGGAGGAATTCAAAGGTAATTACTGTAAGAGCCAGGGGAGCCGCTTCGGATAATAACAAGTCGAACGACTCGGCGGACGAAACCAGCAGTTTCGCCGACGAGGTAATAAGACTGGTAAACAAGCAGCGCACCGCCAACGGTCTGAGCAAATTCACGGCCTCCAACAAGCTGTCCGACGTTGCACAGACCCGCGCCAAGGAGCTTACGGAATCCTATTCGCACACCCGCCCCGATGGCAGCAGCTGCTTCACGGCGCTGAGGGAGGCAAATATTGACTATATCGCCGCAGGAGAGAACATCGCGGCAGGCTACAGCACGCCGGAGGCGGTCGTTGAAGGCTGGATGAATTCCAAGGCGCACCGCGCAAATATACTGAATCCGAATTACACGAAGATCGGCGTGGGATACTGCGCTGACGGCTCGGGTTACGGCAGCTACTGGGTACAGGTATTCGTTTCTTAAAGGAGATTTAAATTATGGCTTCCACGCAGTTCACAGCTAATTCCAACGGCGAAAAGGGCGGAAAGAAATTCGGTTTCTGGGCGCTTATCATCGTGATCACCCTGGCGGTGCTGATACTTATTTTCAACAGCTTCACGGTTGTAAACGAAGGTTACATCGGAGTAAAGTACCAGTTCGGAAAGATAGTTTCCAGCGACCTTTCGGCAGGTCTCAACATGCATATGCCGTTCATTGAGGAGATACAGCAGGTCGACACCCGCGAGCAGATATATTCCGTCCAGACCGACGCCTACACCAGCGACACGCAGACCGTTGACAACCTGGGTCTTAAGCTCAACTATTACTACGACGGCACAAAGCTGCCAGAGATAATCAGAACCATCGGTATCAGCAATGTTGAGACCAAGCTGCTTGTTCCGAATGTTGCGAAGATATCCAAGGACGAGATAGGCAGGGTAAAGGCTGAGGATCTCGTACAGAACCGTTCCGACGTTCAGAACGCGATCTACGAATCCCTCAAAAAGACCCTGGAGCCGCAGGGAATCATCGTGACCGCGTTCGCGATCGAAAACCTCGCGTTTGAGGACGCTTTCGAGCAGTCGATCCAGGCGAAGGTGATAGCGGCGCAGGACGCTCTCAAAATGCAGAACAAGACCGCTGAGCGCGAGGAAGAGGCAAAGCAGAAGGTCATCGCGGCGCAGGCGGAGGCTGATTCCCAGAAGATAAAGGCTGACGCTGAGGCGTACTCCATTCAGGCGGTGCAGGAGCAGCTCGCAAAAAGCCCGAACTACATCGACTATCTCAAGATAAACAACTGGAACGGAGTTCTTCCGCAGGCGATCGGAACAGAGGTAAATCCGTTCATCGGGATCGACGCGGCTGCTTCCACTGCAAAGAGCAGCTCCTCCGCTTCCGCGCAGGTATCTACGGACGCCGAGTAACTTGAAGGACCATCAGAATTATCATCAGGAAATGCCGGGCGGCGTTTGTCGCCCTGCATTTTCCCATTTTATAAAGGAAGGGTAACAGAATTGGATTACACAACATTAAAACGAAACGCGCTTACCAGCTTCTTTTCCAGAACTAACGAAATGCAGCGCCGCGCGGTGTTCCGCGTGAAGGGAGCAGTCCTGATAATCGCGGGCGCGGGCAGCGGAAAGACTACAGTGCTCTGCAACCGTATCGCTAACATGATGAGATTCGGCAACGCGTATCTTGACGAGACCGTTCGCGGCCTTACTCCGGAGCAGGAGCAGTTCCTCCAGGATTTCCCCGCGATGGAAAAGACCCCGGAGAATGCGGAGCGCCTTGCGGAGATCGTAGCAGTCGAGCCGGTGCAGCCCTGGAATATCCTCGCGATAACCTTCACCAACAAGGCGGCGGGGGAGCTTCGCCAGCGCCTTATCGACATGATAGGCGAGGACGCGGAGAAGATAAACGCGTCAACGTTCCACTCTGCGTGCGTGAAGATACTGCGCCGTGAGATCGAAAACCTCGGCTACCAGAGGAGCTTCACGATTTACGATGATGATGATTCCAAGCGTATCATCAAGGACGCCATGAAGAAGCTGAACCTCGACGAAAAGGTGTTCAACCCGAAGGTGTTCAAGAACATGATCTCCCGCTGCAAGGACAAGATGATATCCCCGGAGGAGTACGCGCCGATGGCTAACGCTTCCGGCGAGCTGATGGAGAAGCGCTGCGCGGAGGTCTACACCGAGTACCAGAGCGCGCTCAGGAGCGCCAGCGCGGTGGATTTCGACGATATAATCTACCTTACAGTAAAGCTGTTCGAGGATTTCCCGGACGTTCTTTCGCACTACCAGCACCTTTATAAATACATAATGGTCGACGAGTATCAGGATACGAACGTTGCGCAGTACCGCCTTATCTCGCTGCTTGCGGGGAACAACGGAAACCTCTGCGTGGTCGGCGACGACGACCAGTCAATTTACCGCTTCCGCGGCGCGACTATCGAGAATATCCTCAGCTTCGAGAAGCAGTATCCCGGCTGCGAGGTAATAAAGCTCGAGCAGAACTACCGTTCCACCGAGAATATCCTGAACGCTGCGAACGCCGTGATACGCAACAACAAGCAGCGCAAGGACAAGCAGCTCTGGTCTGCACTGGGCGACGGCGACAAGATAAAGTGCTGCAATTTCGAGAGCGAGATAGCCGAGGCGCGTTTCGTTGCCGACACTATCCTTGACGGCGTGAAGGAAGGCAAGCATTACACGGATTACGCGCTGCTGTACCGCAGCAACTCCCAGTCGAGAAGCTTTGAGAACACCCTGGCGCGCTCGGGAATTCCGTACACCATCGTAGGCGGTCTTAGGTTCTACGACCGCAAGGAGATACGCGACATCATGGCGTACCTCGCGGTGATAAACAACCCGTATGACTCCGTGCGTTTCCGCAGGATAATCAACGAGCCGAAGCGCGGTATCGGCGACGCCACGGTTGAGGAAATAATCCGTATCTCCGACGGGCTGCATATTTCTCCGGTGGAGGTCTGCCGCGAGGCTTCGCAGTTTGAGTCGCTTTCGAGGAAGTCGGCTGCGCTGAAGGCTGCCGCAAACCTGTTTGACGAGCTGGACGAGCTTGCGGATTCGCTCCGCCTGGACGAGCTTATCGACGCAGTTGCGGAGAAATCCGGATACATAAAGTCAATGCAGGCTCTGGGCGAGGAAGGCTCCACACGTATTGAGAACATCAACGAGCTGAAATCCAACGCCCTGACGATGATACAGGAGAACGAGGATACCACGCTTCCGGATTTCCTCGAGCAGGTGGCGCTGGTTTCCGACCTTGACAGCTACGACGGCGACCTTGACCGGGTATCGCTCATGACGATGCACAGCGCGAAGGGTCTGGAGTTCGACACGGTATTCCTTGTAGGCGCCGAGGACAACATTTTCCCGAGCTACCGCAGCATAAACGACCCCGCCGAGATGGAGGAGGAGCGCCGTCTTGCATATGTAGCGATAACCCGTGCGAAGCGCATGCTGTATGTAACGCACACGTCCTACCGCGTGCTCTACGGTCAGACGATGAGAAACCGCCTGTCGACGTTTATCCGCGAGATACCGGAGGAGTACATCGAAAAGACCGGTGACCGTCCGAAGCAGGCGTCGACCTGGAAGAAGCCGGAGAAGCCGAACTACCTTGCTCAGGAAGCGGCGAAGATGGTAACGAAGCCGACGCCGGTAGTATCCGGAATAGTATTTGCGCCGGGCGACCGCGTGAAGCACAACGTATTCGGCCAGGGAACCGTAGACGAAGCAAAGCGCATGGGCAACGACACCATGCTGACGATCAGCTTTGACAACGGTCAGGTGAAGAAGGTAATGGCGAACTTCGCCCGCATTGAGAAACTGTGATAAGGAGGGCTGCGAAGATACATGAGTAAGACTACGATAAACATGATGTCCAGCGCCACATCGGTGAAGGGTCAGGGCGTAGGCTCTGCATATATAGAGCAGGTCGGGCTTGTAAGCAGCGAACTTTCCGACAAGTTCGAGGTCACGATAAACAAGCGCATTAAGGCGGACATCACACATTACCACACGATAAACTTTGGATATTATCTTTCGATGAAGTCCCTCACGAGCAGGGGAAAGTCGGTAGGGTATGTCCACATGCTGCCGGAAACGGTGGAGACGAGCGTGAATCTCCCGCGCTTCATGAAGCAGATATTCTATAAGTACATGATCAGCTTCTACAAGCGCATGGATTATCTTGTAACGGTAAATCCGTACTTCATCGGCAGGCTGGCGCACTACGGCGTTGACAAATCGAAGGTTACGTATATCCCGAACTTCGTTTCCTCGGAGGTGTTCCACCCGGTTTCCCCGGAGGAGAAGATAAAGCTGCGCGAGAAATACGGAATAGATAAGGACAAATTCACCGTTATCTGCGCGGGTCAGCTCCAGGTGCGCAAGGGAGTTTTCGATTTCATCGAGGTTGCTAAGCGCATGCCTGACGTGCAGTTCGTATGGGCTGGAGGATTTTCGTTCGGCAAGATCTCCGACGGCTACGGCGAGATAAAGAAGATCTGTGATGATCCGCCGGCAAATGTGAAGCTGCTCGGAATAATCGACCGTGAGTACATGAACGAGGTGTACAATCTGGGCGACGTGATGTTCCTGCCCAGCTTCGAGGAGCTTTTCCCGATGACGATACTCGAGGCGATGTGCGTTAATATCCCGGTGTTCCTGAGAGGGCTTGATATCTACCCGGATATCCTGTTTGACTTCTACAGCAAGGCTGACGATGTTGACGGTTTCGTTAAGGAGCTTGACAGGCTCCACAACGATAAGGAGTATTACGCGCAGCAGTGCGAGGCTTCCAGGAGCGGAAATCACTTCTACTCAAGAGAGCATGTAACGAAAATGTGGGACGAGTTTTACTCAATGGTCAGGGATTCGATCAAGAAATAAATCAGAGCCGCAGGTTTCACTGCGGCTATATTTATATACGGTAACCTCTAAACCCCACCGCTTTACTCCCGATAGGGTGATCCTGAAAGTTTTAAAACCTCACGCACAAGTTATACAACAAACTGGGCAGGCTCACCGCCTGCCCACTTTTGTCAATTTTTCGGAAGCGCCATAGTGAATGTAGTTCCGCTGCCCTCGGAGCTTTTGACAGTTATCGAACCGCCGTGGAGCGAAACTCCATGCTTTACGATGGAAAGCCCCAGACCAGTTCCGCCTATCTTGCGGGAATGGCTCTTATCCGCACGGTAGAACCGCTCGAATATTCGGTCGATACTATCCGCAGGAACCCCTATTCCCGTATCTGAAACGGTCACTACGATATCGTCGCCGCTGCTGCGGACGTCTACGTCCGCCCTGCCACCCTGTTTATTGTACTTCACAGCGTTGTCTAGCAGGTTGTAGATCATCTCCTCAAGAACTGTTGCTATACCGGTAAACTCGGAGCGCTCTCCGGTCACAGAGATAGTCACGTGCTTCTCGTCTGCCTGCGGGCGGAGCCGCTCTGCGGCGGACTGAGCCAGCTCGTACAGATCAACTCTCTCCCGTTGGTCGGAGAACGTGTTCTCGTCAAGCTGCGACAGCTTGAGTATATCCTGTATCAGGGTTATCATGCGGCCGGCTTCGTCGCGGATATTCTTCGCAAAGCCCGGAATGTCCTCCGGCTTTACGATACCGCCGACCAGCATATCGGAAATCCCGTAAATAGTGGTGAGCGGAGTTTTCAGCTCGTGGGAAACATTTGAGGTGAACTCGCGGCGCAGTTCCTCGCGGGCTTCCTTTTCAGTGATATCAAGGATTATCATGACTGCGCCGGTAACGCTGCTTCCCGTGAACGCCGGCGTTGCAATTACCTGGTATATCTTCTCGGACAGCGTGAGGTCGGTCTCGCTGCGCTTGCCTGCGAGGGCGTCCTCGACAGCGCTGCGGAATGCTTCGCTGCGGTTCAGGACCAGCACGCTGCGGCTGGAGCCGGTAAAGTCAGAGCCGAGGATCTTCAGCGCAGCCGTGTTATAGGAAAGCACCTCGGTTCGGCTGTCGATGATTATAAAGCCCTCGCTCATATTCTCTGTGATAAGCGAGAACTCCTTCCGGCTTCGGGTAAGCTCCGCGATCTGCTGATCTATCTCGTGGTTCTGCTCGCTTATGCGGTGGAGCAGCGGCGCGATCTCGCTGTAGCTCTCGCCGATGTCGGGATTCTTGAGGTCGATGCTGTTTATCGGCTTAACGACTACCCTCGCAACTATAGCTGCAACTCCCAGCGACACCATCGCCGCTATAATAACAACCAGCAGGACTTCCCACCACATGCCTGCGATACGCGCAGCCACGGTATCCATCGTACCGGCCACGCGCACTATGCAGCCGTACCCGATGACACGGGCGCAGTACACCGTCATCTCCGACATGGTGTAGCTCTCGCGTATTGCGGTGCCGGTTCCCGACTGCTTCGCAGCGACTACCTCCTCACGGCCGAGGTGGTTTTCCATTGTCGCTGGGTCGGCTTCGTTGTCGAAAAGTACCGTGCCGTCCTGACCGATATAGGTTATGCGGTTCTCAAATGTGCCATGGATATCATGGCTGAGCTTGCGGAGGCTCTCAACATCGTCGTCGGGCGAGGTGTTCTCCATCGTTGCCGCGAGAAGCATCGCCTGCTGCTCAAGCTGCCTCTTGAAAAGCTGCTGCTCCTTCGTGTAGGCTACGCCGAGCACCATTGCAACAGCAGAAATTATAGCGACCAGCGAAACGATGAACGCTCCGCCGAAAATTCGTTTCGTCATACGCGCTCCTTATGTTATGTCGACTGCCTTGTAGCCTATTCCGCGGACAGTCTCGATCATGCCGCCGCAGTCTCCGAGCTTCATTCTCAGCGTGCGGATATGTACGTCCACGGTGCGGCTTTCGCCGTCGAAATCGTAACCCCAGACCTTCGTGATGATCTTCTCGCGGGAAAGCACCGTGCCGATATTTTCAAGCAGGTAGCACAGCAGTTCGAACTCCTTGAAGGTGAGCTGAACTTCATTACCATTGACCCGCACAATATGCTTCGAGGTGTTGACGTAAAGCCCGCCTACCTCGTATTCCTTTGTTTCCTGCGAGGAAGTGCGGCGCAGCAGCGCCTTTATGCGGGAGATAAGCTCCATGGTGCCGAATGGCTTTGCAACATAGTCGTCGGCGCCGCTGTCAAGACCTATCACCTTATCATACTCCGAGCCCTTCGCGGTCAGCATTATAACCGGAAGCCCCGCATACTCCGGGTTGGAGCGCAGCTTCGCCAGTACCTGCATGCCGTCCTCCTCGGGGAGCATTATATCCAGCAGCAGGACAGACGGCGTTTCCTCCTTCAGAGCCGCCCAGAACTCGCTCGGGCGCTCGAAGCCCTTTGCCTCTAGCCCGGAATTGTTCAGCGCGTACAGCACGAAGTTCCTGATATTCGTGTCGTCCTCCAGCATGTATATCATAGATTGTCCTCTCTTTCAGCGAACCGGGCTCAGCGTTCTCCTGTGATGGAGTAGACCACCCATTCCGCGATATTTGTTGCATGGTCGGCGATACGCTCGAGGTACTTTGCCGCCATCAGCAGATCCATGAAGTACTCGGCGTCGCCGGAATCGCTGCGCACCAGCTCAATAAGCTCGCGCTTTACCTCAAGGAAGCGCGCGTCTACCTTATCGTCTGCTTCTATGGCTGCCTTCGCGAGCTTCACGTCTTTTCTGACGAAGGAATCAACGCTCATCGTAACCATGCTGATGGCTTCGTTTGCCATGTCCGAGATATGCACCTTGCCCGCAAGCTCGGTGGAGTGCACGAATCCCGCTATTTCCGCGATATCCTGCGACTGGTCGCCGATACGCTCCATGTCGGAGATCATCTTCAGCGCCGAGGAAACGCACCTCAGATCCTTCGCCACCGGCTGCTGATGAAGCAGCAGCTTCATGCACAGCGCCTCGATGTCGTGCTCCATGTGGTCGGTTTCTTCCTCGTTGTCGTTGACCTTCGTTATCATCTCAGAGGTTTTTTCGTCAAACAGTGCCTTTACGGCGCAGGCTATGCTCTCTTCGCACAGCGCGCCCATCTTGATAAGTCCTACGTTGAGCTGCTCGAGCTGCTCGTCAAAACGGTTTCTCATATTATGCCTCCCTGGATCAGCCGAATCGTCCGGTTATGTAGTCCTCGGTACGCTGATCCTGCGGAGTCGAGAACAGCTTGTCAGTGTCTGCGTATTCTACGACCTCGCCCAGCAGGAAGAACGCCGTCTTGTCGGAAATTCTCGCCGCCTGCTGCATATTGTGAGTTACCATAACTATAGTATACTCCTTTTTCAGCTCGATTGCAAGGTCTTCTATCTTAGAAGTTGAAATAGGATCCAGCGCGGAGGTCGGTTCGTCCATAAGCAGCACCTCAGGCTCTACCGCCAGCGCTCTGGCAATGCAGAGTCTCTGCTGCTGACCGCCGGAAAGTCCCAGCGCGGATTTTTTCAGCCTGTTCTTGAGTTCGTCCCAGATTGCCGCGTCGCGCAGAGACTTCTCAACGATGTCGTCAAGCTTTACCTTGGAGTGAATCCCGTGGGTGCGGGGTCCGAACGCGATGTTGTCGTAGACGCTCATCGGGAATGGATTCGGCTTCTGGAACACCATTCCCACGCGCTTGCGCAGGAGGTTTACGTCCATCTTGCCGTAGATGTCCTCGCCGTCGAGCAGAAATTCGCCGGTTATGCGGCAGCCCTCAACGAGGTCGTTCATGCGGTTGAGGGATTTCAGCAGCGTGGATTTTCCGCAGCCGGACGGCCCTATGAACGCAGTTATCTTGTTTTCCGGTATCTCAAGGCTGATACCCTTGAGCGCCTTGAAGTCACCGTAGTAAAGCTCGGCGTTCCTGATATCGAATTTCATATGGGTTTATCCTTTCTTTTTCGCTATCCGGCGCTCGATAAGGTCGGAAACGAGGTTTATTAAGAATGTGAGTGCAAGCAGGACTACTGCGGAAGCAAACGCTTCGTTGACATGCAGGCCTTCGTTGGAGAGAATGTACATGTGAACGGTAAGTGTCGCAGCGGAGCTTCCCGAGCCGACAAGCGAGCCGGGAATGCTGTGTCCGGAACCGGAGGTGAAAATGAGCGCCGCGGATTCGCCGACGATACGTCCTATAGAGAGGATAACGCCGGACATGATACCGGGCACCGCCGTGGGAAGGATAACGCGGAACACTGTGCGCATCTTGCCCGCGCCGAGCCCGAAGCTTCCTTCGCGGTAGCTGTCCGGAACGGCGAGGAGCGCCTCCTCAGTGGTTCGGATAATCAGCGGAAGGATCATCATTGCGAGGGTGATAACGCCCGCCATCATGGAGAATCCCCAGCCGAAGGAGATATTGAACATCAGGTATCCGAACAGACCGAACACGATGGACGGAATGCCGGAAAGAGTCTCGGTGGTCACGCGGATAATTTTTACTAGCTTGTTGCCGCGCTTGGCGTACTCAACGAGGTACACCGCCGCGAAAACGCCTATCGGAACGGCGATCACAAGAGTCAGCGCGGTCATGATTAGGGTGTTTATCATCGCCGGCATCATGCTGACGTTTTCCGTGGTATAGTTCCAGTCGAACTGCTCCGCGGTGAGGTGCGGAACGCCGTTTATAAGAATATACGCGATAATGAAGATGAGCATTCCGACCGAGAATAGTGCCGCCAGCATTACAAGGATCATGAGGATCAGCGAAAGCGGGCTTCTGGCGTACTGCTTCAGGCGCGCGCCGAATGTCACGTGGTTGATGTAGTTCTCGGGCGCGGTGGTTTTCTTTTCGTTTGTCATAGCTGCTGTAGGAGCGTCAGTCATCAGTCTTTCCTCCTTTTAAGTGCAGAGAAGCAGAGGTTGATTATAAGTATGAACACGAACAGCACTACTCCGGTGGCGATGAGCGCTTCGCGGTGAAGTCCGCCGGCGTAGCCCATTTCCATTACGATGTTGGAGGTCAAGGTGCGTATGCCGGAGGTGATGCTCTTCGGAATGACCGTCTGGTTGCCCGCTACGAGAATTACCGCCATCGTTTCGCCGATAGCGCGCCCCACGCCGAGGATTATCGCTGCAAGTATACCGGATTTCGCCGCCGGCAGCGAGGCAAAGAACACGCTGCGCTCATGCGTTGCACCGAGCGCGAGCGCGCCCTCGTAGTAGCTCTTCGGAACTGCGTTCAGGGAGGATTCGGTGGTCTTGATCACCGTCGGTAGTATCATTATGCCGAGGAGTATGCCTGCGGTCAGCAGGGATTTACCCGAGCCGCCGAACAGATCCTTCATGATGGGAACTATAACCACCAGACCGAAGAATCCGTATACGATGGACGGGATCCCGGCGAGGAGGTTTATCGCGGGCTTCACGAAGCGGTAGAGCTTCTTCGGGCAGTAGTGCGACATGAACACGGCGCAGAGTATTCCGATGGGAACTCCGATAACGACCGCGATTCCTGTAACGAGGATAGAGCCGATTATCATCGGGAATATCCCGTAGTATCCGCTGGAGGGCTTCCACTTTGTGCCGAACAGGAAGTCGGTAACGCCGATCTCACCGATCGCCGGAACGCCGGAAGCGAACAGGTACACGCATATCAGCACCACTGCCAGTATCGAAACACATGCGCATATCAGGAACAGCGCGTGCATTATGCCTTCTTTGACCTTCTGCATAATAATACCTCTTTGTAAAATTTCCAGAATGTTACTTTACATTCTAAGGAAACGCTGATTAAATCTGGTGCATATATTGCGCAGTCAGATTTTTCGCCAGAT
>ERZ837910.1414-NODE-1414-length-33557-cov-7.595397_pt1 | contig 33557 bp, 43 predicted proteins | sample MGYA00519940_ERZ837910 | MGnify/ENA primary metagenome ERZ837910 (study PRJEB31850, sample SAMEA3708825) | human gut metagenome | biome: human gut; feature: human-associated habitat; material: faeces | place: China | collected 2014 ... | reverse complement strand
CATTGAAAGCAATTAATCAACAATGTAAAGAACTGGGGTGGATTTGATGGAAAATAAATTAAGACTGCAAATTACAGAAAAATATAGAAGAAATGTATTTATAAATGTAGTCGTTCCAGAAGGTAGATTATATGATTTTGATTGTATTTTAGATAAATATGAAAATTCATACAATGATTACCAAACATTGATTGAAGAATTATCTGATGAAGATTTTAAAGTATTATTTGTTGATGATAACAAAACATTTGAATTTGAAGAAACACATGATATTGACTACTCATTTATCAATGAAGAGGTGAAAGAAAATGCTTAGTAATGAAGGATGTGAAAAGGCATTAGCAAGAATTGTTAATGATGATTATTATTTTGAAAATGATCCATATGGAGAAGATAAAGCAAGCGCATTTGACAAAGATGTCGATATGATAGAACAACTAATCGAAGAACATTTTAAACCAAAAGAAAATACATCGGAATTTAAGCACTTTAAGCTACATAGTGACAATACTTTAAAAAATCTAACTAAGAAAGAATTAATAGACTATATTAAGATGCTATATCATAATTGGGGAGCTTGCGATGAGCAATTAAAAAACTGCATTGATGCAAATACTAAACTAAAAGGAAAATATTCTAAGATTTTAGACGATGTCCACGACTATCGTTTTGAGACACATTGTATGAAAATGACAATAAGAAACCTTTGTGAACATTTTGGAGTTAAGAATGAAGCCGAGCTAAAAAATATCTATTTAAACAAACCATACAAATTCGAAGATTTAAAGCCTAATATGTGGGTTTATGATGGTATTGAAAAACTTATTTGCCAAATTGGATTGATTAGCAAAAATGCAATTCATAGAGAATACGTTGATGGCACAATATCCGATAGTCCATTCGAAGAAAACCGTTTCTTTCCAGTGCAATGTGCTAATTATTTAGGAGGAATATAATGAATAAATTTAAAGAACAATTTGAGTATATAAGAAAACAACAAACTATTTTAGATACACGTATTTTAAATGGTAATGAATATCCTGAAAATAAAATGAGTATAGCTCTATTCGTTGAGCTAGGCGAGCTGATGAATGAACTTCCAACATATTTTAAACACTGGAAGAAATCGGCTGTAGACAATAAAGAAAAGGCTTTAGAGGAATATGTTGACTGTCTGCACTTTGCAGTAAGCTTACTTAATTATAACGAAATTGATATTAATTTCACGTATAATGATTGTTTTCCTGATAGTAATCCATACAGTCGTGACAATATATTCACAGAGTTAATAACGATTGCATCAATGTCGGGGTTTGATTATTCGATTAAAAAATTGTTTGCTTTAGGACATCGTTTTGGTTTTACATGGGATGAGATTTACGAAATGTATTTAAAGAAAAATAAAATAAATCATGAAAGACAAAATGGAGGATATTAGAATGGTTACATTTATCACAACTGTTTTAGCAGTTATCATTACTTTATTGATTAAGTTTGGTCTACTGGCACTGATCGTATGGGGGATATGTATGTGTTTTGGATTATCATTTAATATATTATGGGTTTTAGGCATCTTTTTAGTGATTTGCGCTATTAAAATATTATTTTCTTAGGAGGAAAGATAAAAATGTATATATTTGTTTTACTAACAATAATTCTTTTAACGATAATCATTTGTGAGACAGTTGAAAAAATTTATATTTACAGAATGTATAAAAATTTATCCCCTGAGCAGATAGAGGCTTTTGTACGTAATGCCAAACGATAACAATGAATTTAAAGTGACCCTTGAGGCTATCAAAAACGCTACGTCATGCGTTGCGATAGCTTCTTCTGTTTGTGGACTTCCTATTAAAAATTCGGGGGATAGGTGTCCTAGTTTCTTACACAGCGGGTCGAACCCTAATTCAGTCGTCATCAACAATGATTACTGGTATTCATTTTCAGATGCTCAGGGCGGTGATGTCATTGACTTGTTGGCGCTGCACACATATGATGCTGATAGAGGTCAGGCGATAAAATTTCTTAGTGAATATACCGGCATACCATTACCTAATAGCGAGTATTCCGAAAAATGGAAAGATTACACACAAAATCTATGTAATAAAGTCGAAGCATGGCATAAAAATTTAACCGATGAACACCGTAAATATTTACATAATCGCAAAATCAACGATGAAACCATAAATAAATTAAAAATCGGATTTAATTTCGATGAAAATCGATTAATAATTCCTATGTGGAAGAACGGATATATATGTTATTACTGCGGTAGAACGATGGGTGAGGTAACAAAAACCAATCCCAAGTATAAAAAACCGTATTTAGACGGATTCAATGAAAATGATATTTTTGGATTAGATACACTAAACCGTGATAAATCGGTACTCGTTTTAGCCGAGGGAGCGTTTGATTATTTATCGTTCTATCAGGAAAACTACGCTGTATTAAGTATGGCGGGGGGAACTTTTTCAAAAAAACAAACAAAACATATATTACAGATAGCTAAAAATTTTGACAAGGTCCTATTGACGTTCGACAACGATAAATCAGGCGGACAGTTTACAGTTTCAATGGCTAAAAAATTATTCAGCTATCACATACCGTTCATTGTATCAACACCCCCATCTAAATATAAGGATATTTCAGACTACTATCAGGATGGTGGGAATTTAGCTGCTTTAATCAACGATGCAGAGCAAGGTATTAAATCGCTTGCTAAAATGTTTAAAAATAAGGAAGATTTTGAAAACTTTATAATTAATAATCGGCGTTATATAAAACGTACAGATATTATTGATATTTTTGATGTTATAATCAGGGATCAAATTTTCCCTGATGCGTCAAAAGAGTGGATCAAGGAGGTAAAATCTATGTCATTAAAACCATCAACAGACGATGAAATAGCAAAGGTCGTCATGAAAAAACATAAATTTATACATAATCCATCATTGGGGATAATGGAATACAACGGGCGATACTGGCAGTCAATAACTGATGAACAGTGTCGTAAATATATCGGTCAGGAATACAGTTCAGTACGTACATTATCTAAATTAAACTCAGTTTTAGGGTTAATAAAGGCAGATACAGTTACGGATAAAATTCCTAACGAGAAACCGCTTATCAATTTCGTTAATGGTACATTTGAAATCGAAACTGGAAATTTACGTGAGCATAACGAAAATGATTTTTTATCATATGAACTGCCTTATCCGTACAATCCAAATGCTCATTCAAGTGACTGGGATAAATTCATCAATTCAATTTTCGATGATCCTAAGAAAATTCAACTGCTTCAGGAATATTCGGGGTACGCTTTATATTCAACAAACATATTACAGTCAGCACTTTACTTAGTAGGGAATGGAGCTAATGGTAAATCAGTATATCTAAACACAATACAGCGTGTATTTGGCGGTGCTTCGAATGTATCTAATGTAGAGCTTACAGCGTTCAATGATAAATTTCAGCTCATCTACCTGATGGGTAAACTGATAAATGTTTCTAACGAAACTAAGACAGATTCCAAGGGGGCGGAAACCAATTTCAAATCGGTTGTTGCCGGAGATCCGATTCAGGCTTGCTACAAAGGCAAGGACTTTATCCAGTTCAAGCCTCGGTGCAAATTATTCTTTGGATGTAACGAACTGCCAAAATCCCGCGATCTAACTGATGGATTTACTCGAAGAATGCTTATTTTAAAGTTTCCATTTAAATTTACAGACAACCCAGTAAATGAAAATGAACGTAGCGCAGATAGAAACATCGAAGCTAAATTACAAACACCTGAAAATCTATCGGGTATATTCAACTGGGTATATGAGGGATATAAAAAACTAAAACATAATGGTAAGTTTACGATTCCCGACGATCAGAAGGAACAGATGGAAGAATACAAGGAGACAGCAAATCCTATCGTGCTTTTTACTAAGGAGTTCAACTGGACTATTGAAGAATTAGACAGCGACTGCAATACTGTTTATCGCGAAGTAAGCGAACTCACTAATCAGGAATTATATTTATTATATTCTTCATGGTCGGCGCGTAACGGCTATACATACAAAAGTAACATGAGAGCATTTAAGAAAGAATTTTTAAAGTGTGCTAAAGAATATAGGAATGACATAGAGGAGTATAGAAAATCGTCATACAGAGGCATCAAGCGTCATAGTTAACGACATTTATTGTCACGACATTTACCAGCGGTTCGAAATTATGACATTCATATTAAAATTATGACAATAAAATGACAATAATAAAAATATAATCGTCATGCCCTAAAACCGTTGGTATTGTAAGGTTTTTTATATATTATGACATTTATGACGTTCAATATATATATTATTAAGAAATAAATAAAAAACACTAAAAATATATATAATTACATATATATAATAATGACCCTATATGTCAACGTCATAATGTCATTTACTAATTTTAAGGAGGAAAATATGTTTATAAGAATCGATGAAAATAATGCTAAACTATTAAATTTATTAGGATGTGATAATAATGACTAGAAAACATAAACCAAGAACTAAAGAAGCACTTTTAAATAAAGCTGAATCTTTAAATATCGATGTAGACCCTGATAAACTCTATACACTAAATGATATTGCTAGAACTAAGGCAAAAATAAACGGTACTACGTCACCGATTAATCAAAACGAAACCCGTGGCGGCGAACGTTCTAATACGCCATCACTTTCTAGTATCAGTGATCCGATAAATGCTAAACTTTTAGAACACGCATTCAAATACTGGAATGTACCAATGGCTAAGAATGACGAAGAAATAGCACAACGTATTGAATTTTATTTTAACGACTGCTACAAAAATCAATTAAAACCAACTCTGGAAGGGTGTGCACTTGCAATCGGTACAACTACTCAAACATTGTATAATTGGAGTGAAAAAGATAGTAAATCGGAGTTTGATAGGTTTGACTTAGCAAAAAGAATTCGTCAATTATTGTCTGATTTTGATGCCAATTTATTAATAAACGGTAAGATGAACCCAGTGGCGTATATTTTCAGAGCAAAAAACTACTACGGCATGAAAGATCAGACCGAAAGTATCGTTAAACATGAAAATAACCTAGGTGAAACTAAAACAGCCGATGAACTTTTAGAAATAATTGAAGCTGATGTAATAGAAACGGATTAATTTCCGTTTTTTTGTACCCAAAATTTGACAGAAACGCATTAATAGGGGATTTCAGCTTAGTATTTATTTAGTGTGTGACTAAAATGGTTGTTAAATTCGCGTTTTTATTATTTTTTTGTTACTGTAGGGGCTGTTTTATGTACAAAGGCATAAAATATAGTAAGAATGTTAAACAACTCATATAGTGGCTAGGAATGATTTATATAAGTATATAAAGAAGTGTGTATTTGGCTGAATAACTATAATTTAGCGTATAAGCGTTGTTTGTGATAAATGGTTATATTTGTAGGGTAAATAAAAAACGCCGCTTATACGACGTATTTTTTAGTTATTTTATTTAGCTAATAAAAAAGATAGCTTAATAGCTATCTTCTTTTAGCACATAATGCAAATACTTTTATAAATGTTATAGGCGCTAATATTATATTAAATGCTATGTTGAACATTACTTTAATTAACCAAAGCATTAATATTTCACCCCCTTGCTTAGGGTTAAAGCGGTTTTTAGATCTATCAGGTGCAAACGGTAAAACGTTCTAATTATGTATAGTTCCATTGTTTTGTTATCGCTTTTATGCTGTAACTTCTTTAAATGTTTCTATAACTACCATTTGTTTATTTTTTGGTAGATTTTCAAAAACCAACCCCAAGGATTCTAAAGCCGTTTCATATTCGCAAGTAACACATGCCTCATAATTATATAAAGCCTGTTTTACCGCTTCTTTAAAATTATCAATATTTTCCATGGCTTCTTTGTATGATCTTTCTAATTTACTAATTAATGGTTTCGCCCTATTCTGATAACTGTTATCCTTAAAATAAGCGAAAGCAATATTGCTATAAGCAGTATATTCGCCGCTTTCGTATTTTTCCTTGTCTTTACCTTTATATATTCCGTTAATACAGAAAGCTGTTAAACAATCATACTCTTGTGACATATAATTTCTAATAAAATAGGTTTTCTTCTCATAGTCTTCGTGATCTTTTACCGTTGTTAGTTCTTCATCTGTAAACAATTTATTATTTAGTAAACTAATATATTTTTTCTTTAACTGTTCATGAGTTGGACTATTGTATCTATAGTGCAGTTCATATAAATTTGCAAAATAAACGTGGTGATTATCTTTAAAAACTAATGCAGAGTAACCAAAATACTCACCCAGATCAACTAAATAAATATCAAATCCTTTTACGTATAGTTTTTCTAAAGTAATAGTTTTTACTTCATCAATAGATAATGCTTCAATTTCTTCAATAGTTAAGTTTTCCATGTTTCTATCCTCCTGATATTCTTTATATATTTAATTGTTTATGGTATACTATGTATGTAAGGGCTATATAAGCCCCTACATATTAGCGTTGAAGTAAGCTATCAGGTTTCTACCTTCGTAAGGTTTAAGCCCTAGAGTGTTGCACCATTCTTTATATAGCTCTACTTCTTTTTTTATTGCCATCGTTGATCACCTCCTTTACTTTTTAAAATACTTACGGGTAAGTAATTAACTTACCACACTATTATTATACGTACAAACGAGTATTTTATCAACGATTAAAACGTATATATAAGTATAATTAAAATGTGCAATAAAAACCACTTTTATGCACCCCTAGGGGTGTTTTTTAGTGTATATATAGTATATCTGATGTCCTTTTCCACCCGAAAAATAAAAAAAGACTTATAAATAAGTATTGAAAATGAACGCATAAATAAGTATAATGTATTTGAGGTGATAAAATGAAAACAAAACAAGCAATAAAAAAGATTCTTAAACAAGAACATATGACACAAAAAGTATTGAGTGAAAAGGTGGGTTATGCTAGACCAAGTAGTTTGAATACTGTATTGATTTCAAATAACCCCCAAATAGAAACGTTAGTTAAAATTATGGATACGTTGGGATATGAAATTATTTTAAGACCTAAAAATGGAAGTGATAAAGTAGCAAGATCAGTAATATTAAACAATGAGGAGGAATAGATATGATTTACGGTTATGCTCGTGTATCAACTAAAGAGCAAAAATTGGATAGACAAATTGATAGTCTAACCAAGTATGTTGATGTTAAAAATATCTATAGTGATAAACTAAGCGGAAAAAATACCAATAGAGAAAATTATCAAAAACTAAAAGAAGTAGTAGTAGCTGGTGATGTAATATATATTCATGCACTGGATAGACTTTCTAGAAATAAGAGAGATACCATTAGAGAATTTAATTATTTTAAGGAGAAGGGGGTAATATTGAGAATTATGAATATGCCTACAACGATGATTGAATTAGACGGGCAGAAATGGGTAATTGAAATGATTAATAATATAATACTGGAGGTTTTAAGTTCAGTAGCTGAACAGGAAAGAATAACTACACTCGAAAGACAAAGAGAAGGAATAGATTCAGCTAAAAAAAGAGGTGTAAAGTTTGGCAGACCTGATGTGAAAGTTAAAGTTGACGAAGTAATTAAAATGGTTAATAATGGCAGTAAGGTAACTGAAGCGTGTCGTGAGATTGGAATAGGAAAACGTACGTATTATAATTATGTGAGGGGGTAATAAGATGGATGATGATTTTGATAAAATGTGCAACGATTTAAAACAATTAGCTTTTAAACCGATTTTTTTATGCGACAGTTGAATTTGTAAGAAATTATAAAGGGGATTTTAATAATATAGAAACAATGTTTGAAGAATTTATACATTGGAAAAAAGACAGTGAGATTGTAGAAAGTGTTAGAGATAAAGAAATTTATAAAAATGAACGCTTTCAAGAATTAAATAAGAAGCATGAAGCGATATTGGAAAGTGAATAAAATTAATTTTATCATTTAATAGTATAATTTATATGTTGATTTATTGACATATGAATATAATTAACATAAAATATATACATTAGAGGTGATCGTTATGGTGTTAGTTGATAATCAAATATTAGATAGAATGAGAAGTTGTTCAAAGCCCTTAATAGAACCGTTTGATAAAAAGAGATTACAGTCAGCATCTTATGACTTATCGATTTCAAATACGGTTCAAGTTTATAAAAATGAAGTTGGAGAAATAGATTTAAAATCAGACGATAGATTAGAAGACAAATTCACAGAAATAAAAATAAGTAAAAGTGGTTATTTTATAAAACCGGGCGAATATTTATTAATAGAATTAAATGAAACAATTAATATGCCTGATGACCTGATGGCGATAATTGTTCCTAGAACTACTATGAATAGAATGGGAATTGATTTAAAGACACAGTATGTTAATCCATCATATTCTGGAAAAATGTTTTTGGCTTTAAAGAACAACGCTCCTATCCCTATTAAAATATACAATAATACCGTGATAGGTCAGATATGTTTTTTTGAATTGCAAGGTAAGCCTAATGAGGATAATTTGTATAGGAATAAAGGGAATAAATCATATCAGAATGAAGATGATTTTAGGATTGTACCTGATAGAGTGAAAGATATTGTCGAATCAACTTTAAAAAAAATGGTAGAGGATAAGTAGTATGGAATGTTCTGATGATACTCCAAGTTTAGATCAAATTTTAGACAAATACACTGAAAAGTATTTACTTAATGAAGATACAGATTTGAAAACGAATAAACAAGCGAAGCAATTAATAAAAACAGCCATATACAAAAGTGTAAAAGATGAGATATTGTCTGAATATGGTGAAGAAATAAAAAATATGAAAATAAAAGAAGCATTAAATGAATCTAAAATCGCTCAAGCTAAAGCTACTATTTTAGAAACTGTTCTATTAAGTTCTTTTCTAGGAATTTCAACAAATTTAATATGTACATGGGTTGGTTTTGCGTCTATATATTCTTTAATAATTAGTTTATTTCTTACTATTATTGTTTGTATTTTAATGTATACAAGCAAGATTGAATATTTGTTTTTAAAAAACACTAAGAAGGAGTAAAAAAAGATGGGATTTTCAATTGAGTATAACTGGTATTTAGTTGTATCAGAAGAAAATGAGATAAGTAGGTATGAAAATTCTTCTTTCAAATATATTATAAAATCAGGCAATAGAATGTATCCATTAAATATGCCAATTCCTTTGATAGTAAAAGACTATGGGTGCATAGCTATGGTAAAGATTACAGCTGTTACAAATACAGCTGGTGGTACAATCGTTATATTTGATGATCAGATTTCATTATCTATAAGTGAAGATATAAAAGAACACTATTATTCCATATATAAAAAGATTAAACATAAAGACTAATCAATTGATTAGTCTATTATTATCCGTGGAGTTGAAAATAATAAGAAAATGGTATAGAATTGGTTTAGGTGCTAAGATTGTAGTATTCTAAGTGAACCTTTCATAAAAATCTCGTAACAAAAAAATGCTAAGTGAGTACGTATTAGCTTAGCGGTATATATGAACTGCATCGAGATAAAGCTTTAGGCAGTTTTATATAATTTTAGAGCCGTGAGCCGATGTATATTTTATATGTCGGTTTTTTTATAAACTGGAGGAAATGTTATGAAACTAAATATATTGGGAGCAAAGTATGATTTAAAATATATCGATAACCCTGATGAAGATATGCAAAACAACGATGCAGATGGGTATACAGATAGCATAAATAAAAAAATAGTTATTCTTAGTAAAACACCTAACGATATAGAAAGCATACTTAGGCATGAAATTATTCATGCATATTTAATTGAAAGTGGTATTGGATATGGCTATGCATTTCATAATGAAGACATGGTAGAATGGCTAGCAATGCAATTCCCTAAAATAGAAAAAACGATTAATAATATATAATAAAATTTAGAGCCCCTGAGCCGTAATGGAAAGGGGTTTTTATATTGTATGTAGATAATATAGCGAATGCATTAAAGAAAAAAGGAAGTTCTTTTGAAATAGTAAACAGCTGTTTCGAGTTATGCAGATTAGAGACAAGTGAACTAAGCATAAGAAAAGGCAGTGAACTGGTTAAGAGAGCAGTAATTAAAAATGTTAAACAAGGTGAAGAATGGTATGATCTGTATCGAAAAGTTTTATTGTTTCGTGCACCTTACTGTTTTGAAGATTATTTAATTTATCTAGAAATTGATAGACCACCAGAGGAACGATTCTATCAACCGCGGAGGAAAGTATTAAAAGTTGTAGTTGAAGAACTTCAGGCGTTAGCTGATGATGAGCTGGATGAACTATTTGTAAGTATGCCTCCACGTGTTGGGAAGAGTACAATTTTAATGTTTTTTATTACATGGATCATGGGGCGCAATGGTGAAGCAAGCAATTTGTATAGTGCGTTCTCAGATACAATTACAAGTGCTATGTATACTGGTGTACTCGAGGTAATAACAGACAGTTATACATACAACTGGAAAAAAGTATTCAACAATACTGGTATTGCTAATACTGATGCCAAAAGAGAAACTATAGATATTAACAGAAAAAAACGCTACCCAACATTAACATGTCGTTCGTTGTATGGAACATTGAACGGGGCATGTGACTGTTCTGGGTATTTAATTAGTGATGACTTAATCGGTGGTATTGAAGAAGCGTTAAACAAAGACCGTTTAATGAATGCATGGTCAAAGGTAACGAACAATTTAATACCTCGTACAAAACAGTCTGCAAAGAAAATATGGATTGGTACACGCTGGAGTTTAATTGATCCGGCTGGTTTAAGGATGGATTTCTTGCAGAATGACGAAGAAGGTAAAAAAGTAAGATTTAAAATAATAAATCTACCAGCACTTAATGAAAATGATGAATCCAATTTTGAATATGATTATAATGTAGGTTTTAATACTGACCGCTATAAAGAATTGAGAGCGCAGTTTGAAAGAAATAATGATATGGCATCATGGTTAGCACAGTATATGGGAGAGCCTATTGAGCGTGATGGAGCACTATTTACACCTGATACAATGAATTTCTATAACGGGGTAATAGCTGATGAACCAGTAAGAAATTATATGACGGTCGATGTTGCGTGGGGTGGTGGTGATTATGTTTCAGCACCAGTATGCGTAGAAACTGAAAACGGAGATTTCATACCTGATGTAGTATTTAATAATGGTGATAAAACTATAACAAGACCATTAATCGTAGACTGTATTATCAAAAATAATGTTAAGTATGTTCAGTTTGAAGCTAATAATGGCGGGAGTGAATATGCTGAGTGGGTAGAAAATGAATTAAAACAGAGGGACTATAAATGTACGATAACAAGTAAATCAGCACCAACTAATAAGCGAAAAGAAGCGCGTATATTTGAACGTGCACCTGAAATTAGAGAGTTTTACTATTTAGATAACGGGCGCAGACATAAAGAATATCAATTGTTTATGAATAATCTATATGCTTTTAAAATTGTAGGAAAAAATAAAAATGATGATGCACCAGACAGTATGGCGATGCTTTCAGAAGTAAGAGGAAGAGGAAAATACACTTCTGTAACAACTTTCAGTAGAAAAGATTTAGGAATATAATTTTTTTTCTTGACAAGGTTAAAATCTGTACGTAGCCTTAAAGTAGGAAGTGGGGTAATTAAAATTGAAAAAAGAAATATATTGCCCCGTTTGTGCAAAAAGGGGTAAAAAGAAACTTCTAGGAGCTGTAGAAGAAGGTTCAAAAGGAACAGTGTATCTATGGTGTAAGGAAGATAAAAAACCAATAAAGATTGAATTAAGTAAAATTAAATAAAAATAGAGCCATGAGCCGATGTATTACGTAAAAAACGTAATAGTCGGCTCTTTTTATTTACAGTTAGGGGGTGTGTTATGAGTAGTACGACAGGTGAATTAGCAATAGAACAGTTTAAAGGCAGAAAAATGATTACTACGGATGTTGTGGAAATCACCAAAGACAACATACATGATGTGTTGGGTAAGGCAATGTCTATTCATATAAGAAACCGTAGTCAAATAAGACGGCTGTTTGAGTATGAAAAGGGAAATCAAAATATTCTTTATCGTCAAAAGGATGTAAGACCTGAAATAAATAATAAAATTGTTGAAAATCATGCACACGAGATCGTCAACTTTAAAGTCGGATATGTTTTCGGACAACCGATAAGCTATGTTCAGCGTGCTAATAAAGATTTATCTAATACCGAATCAAGTGGAGACAATGTAGTAGATGCATTAAATGAAATGATGTTCGAGGAAGGTAAATATTACAAAGATCAGGAGCTGGCAAGAACGTTTTCAATTTGTGGTGTTGGTTATCGGATGGTTACACCATACAAAGTAAAAAAAGGAGTTAGTGATTTTCGGATTACTAATCTGGATCCGCGTTTTACATTCGTTGTTTATAGTGCTGATATTTTTCATGAACCAATGATGGGTGTTACATACTGGATTGATGAAGATAATATGATTCACTGCACAATTTACACTGAAAATTTTGTTTATAAAACAACGGGGAGATATGGAAGCGTGTTCACCCCTGATGGAAAACTTGAAGAATCGATAAATGGAATAGGAGCAATTCCAATTATCGAATACAAAAATGATAATTCAAGGATGGGATGTTTTGAAAGAGTTCTTGGACTGCTTGAAGCAATAAACTTATGTACTTCTGATCGTCTTAACGGATTAGCACAGTTTGTACAGTCATTGCTATGGTTTAACGATATCGGTATTGATAATGAACAGTTTAAGTTACTTAGAGAAGAAGGTGGTATTTCTACGAAATCACTAAGCGATGGAAAAACACCAATATTGCAGTATATAAAAACAGAGCTGAATCAAACAGAGGTCCAGACACTAGCTGACTATTTATATATGCAAGTGTTACAGATTACCGGTACACCGGCTAGAGGGCAGTCAAGTGGCGGTAACACTGGTGTTGCTTTAATGTTAGGCGAATCAGGGTGGCAGTTAGCTGAAGAAAACGCGCAAAGTGCAGAAACGTTATTTGGCAACAGTGAACGTCAAATGATGCTAGTAATCAAAAATATTATTGAACGCTCTAAAGATAATGATATCAGCGAGTTATGTATCGCTGATATAGATATTAAGTTTAATCGGAATAAGATTAGTAATTTATTAAACAAGACGCAAGCACTTATGAATTTACAGACTGCTGGAATAAATATGCGCCACGCAATTAAAACTGTTGATTTATTTCCTGATCCGCAACAGGTATACAAAGACAGTGAAAAACAGTTGGAGAAGAACGTTAAGGAGCAAACGACGGAGAAGGTCGGAAACGAGCAAAGGTTAGAGAAAAACGTTAAAGAGCAAGGAGATTAAATTATGGATTTAAAAAAGCATTTAGGCAAAAAGTACAAAGATAACATGACTTTTGAAGAAATTCAGGAAGCATTAGCGGATTTACCTGAACCTGATTCAGTTGTAGATAAAGAAGAATACGACAAAATGAAAAAGCTGAAGGATGAAGCAAGCAAAGAAGCGAGTTCTTGGAAGAAGAAATATAATTCTACGCTAAGTGAAAAAGAGCAGTTACAGATTGCTCAAAATGAGGCGAATGAAGAATTACAGAATAACTATGATGCATTGTTAAGAAAAACAACTATTGCCGAAAGAAAAGCTGAATTAGTTGAATTAGGTTACGATACTAAGCTGGCTCAGGAAACAGCTGAAGCAATGGTCGATGGAGATTTCACAAAAGTTATTGCTAATCAAAGTAAATTTGCCGAATCAGTTAAAAAGAACACAACTGATGAATTATTAAAGAACACAAAAACACCTGAAGGTGGAGGTAGTGAGGAAGGTATGACAAAAGAAAAATTTAATAAATTATCTATTCAAGATAAGCAAAAATTATTCGATACCGATCCCGACACCTTCAAACAATTAGCCGAAGGAGGAAATTAAATATGTCATTAAACCATACACACCAAAAGTACAATAATTTCGTATTAGCAGCCGAATTTGAAAATCAGTATCAATCGAAATTAGATTTAATGAAATTTTGTACTGTCGATGATTCGTTAGTAGGTACACCGGGAACTAAAAAGAAAATTAATCGTTACAGTGCTACTAATGGTACAGAAGTATTGACAATGGGTAATGGAAACACTAAGAACATTGAAGTTAAATTAACACAAGAAGAATATGAAATTGAAATGTTACAAAATCGTTTCCCTTACTATGATGAGGAAGAAATGACTGATCCAAATGTAGTAACTACCGGAGTCAATCATATGGCTGTAGATATGTATAACACATCTAATACAAAAGCTATGGCAGAATTCCAAAAAGCAACAGCAAAGGTTGAAGTTGAAAAATTTGATTTTGATGCATTTGTTGACGGTTCCGCATTGTTCCCTGAAAACGAACAAGAAGATATGGCGATTTTTGGATTAGTACATCCAAAAGATAAAGCAGAAATCAGAAAAAATCTTAAAGACGATTTAAAATACGTAGAATCATATGCACGTGCCGGATATATTGGACATGTTGCTGGAGTTCCTTTATATAACTCTAATCACGCGACACAAGGTACAGTTATTTTAGCAACAAAAGAAGCAGTTAAATTCTTTGTTAAAAAAGGAACTGAAGTAGAACAAGAACGTGATGCAAATGTTCGGTTAAATACTATCTACAGTAGAAAGTACGGTATCTTTGCATTCGTAGACGATACTAAAGCAGTTAAATTAGAGAAAAAATCTACATCAGTATCAGGATAAGAGGTGATTAAGAATGACACAAAAAGAAATGCTTAAGAAGCTGGTGCCTGAGATTACTGATGATGATATCGAAGTGCTTTTGGAACTAAGCAAGGGTGTTATTCTTAATGCACGTTTCCCTAATGGTGAGATTCCATTAAACAAGTTAGGAGAGACATATGTAGAAAATAGATACTTGCATTTACAAGTACAAATGTGTATTGAAATGTTCAACCGTAGGGGCAGTGAGGGTGAGACACAGCGTACTGAAAATGGAATTTCACGTACATATGATACTGCTGATATTTCGAAATCTTTAGTTGGGAAGATACTTCCTAAGTGTGAAATATTATGAGAGATTTAGCAATCAATCAACAGATTATTTTCTACCAAAACTACGGTGTGGGTGAAACGGTTGATAAATACGGTAATCCGGTTAAAGGATATGGAGATATTGAATCAATGCGTTTGTGTGTAAGTTCCAACAAAGGAGAACCTAACGAGGATATCTTTGGTAACGATCTAAAGTACGACAAGACAATGTCTACCCACAATTTGTCATGTACTATAGATGAATTTACACGGTTATGGATTGGAATTCCCAAAACCCAACCATACAATTACAAAGTTAAAGCAGTTGCTCCAAGCTACAGTTGTATAAAATACGCTATCGAAAAAGTCAACAAAAATGAAGATAAAAGTAAAACTGAGTGATAAGGGTATTGATAAAGCATTGAAGCAGTTGGAGCAGTACAAACAAGATTTAAATAAAAAAGCTAACCAGTTGGTACAACGATTAGCTGATGAAGGATATACAACGATTATTAATAAGATATTCGAATTTGATGCCATAGAAACTGGCGATATGTTAAGTTCTGTATCAAAAAAATCAAATAATTGTTATGCGATGTTATCTGTAGGGGATTGTGCTATGTTTGTAGAATTTGGTACAGGTCCAAAAGGTGAGGAAAATCCATACATAGGTGATAGCATGGGGTGGAAATATAATACTGGAGATAACATTAAAGAATATGCAATAAATGGGGTAACAGTAACTGGGTGGTTTTATCCTGATGGAAGCGGTGGGTATCGTTTTACAAGCGGTATGCCATCACGTCCATTTATGTATGAAACTGCTATGGAACTCCGTTATAACAAAATGGAAAAGATTATTAGGGAGGTGTTTAGATAATGATAGATCACGAAAGTTATGTATTTGAAGTAGTCGCTTCAAAATTACGTGAAGAATATGGCATTGATAATATTTACATAACTGGTGAGGAAATATCTAATACGCCTCCTAAATTTCCAGCTGTCTGTATAATGCAGAGCGACAATATTATTAATACTGATTATTCAACTTTTAATGAAAATGAAAACGTCGCAATCGAAACTTACAAAATTGAAGTTGTAAGTATTGATAGTAAAGATGAATGCATGAAAATAGTGGCTGTTATCAACGATGTATTGGTAAAGCATGGATATTTAAGAACATTCAATCAGCCGATAAAAAGTGCAGATAGTGATATATACAGAAGAATTGCAAGATTTAAAAAAGTAAATTCAATAGGAGGAAATTAAATATGGGAGTTGCGTTAAATACTGCTGGTGTAACAGTTGGATATGCTGTAGAAGCTAGTGCTGGAACTAGACCAACAACAAATTACATTGAAATTCCTGATATTAAGGAAGTACCTGAAATGAATCCTGAACCTGAAACATTGGAAACTACAGTTTTAAAGGAAACAGAGTACAAAACTTATATCGAAGGTTTAAAGGATTTAGGTGGTGCATTATCATTTTTGGCTAACTACACCGAAGAATTAAGTACTGCATGGGATACACTGGTAAAAGCATATAAAACAGCCAGTGAATCAAACAAAGCAGTATGGTTCGAAATCAAACATCCAAGACTTGAAAAATCTGTTTACTTCACTGGACAACCAAGTGCTATGGGGTTACCAGCAATGGCAGTTAACAGTGTATTGGAAACAAATTTATATATTACACCAACAAATGCGCCAGCATGGGAAACAAAATCAACAACTGCGGAAGGTTAATCCTTTCGTAGTTTAAATATGGAGGAAAATAATATGGCAAAAGTTATTAATTTTACTTATAAAGATAAGGATTACACATTGGAGTACACAAGAAAAACATTAGAAAAAATGGAAGCAGATGGAATTAATTTAACTGAATTAGATAAAAAACCAGTTACAATCTTACCTAAATTATTTGAATATGCTTTCTTTGCAAATCATAAACGTATGTCAAAGGAATTAATTGATGAAATGTTTGGATTGCTTACTGATAAAAACGAAATGTACAACAAATTAAGTGAAATGGCAATGGAAACATTAAATACTTTATTTGAGGACAGTACAGAAAAAAACGCGATCAAGTGGACGGCGACATTTTAGAAGAACCGTCCTCAAAAACATTTACAGAAACGTTTTACGAAGTTTTTCCATTCTATTTAAGTATTGGAATGACATATGAGCAGTTTTGGGAAAACGACCCTTCACTTGCTAAATACTATCGAGAAGCTGATAAACTGCGCAATGAACGAAATAACACAGATGCATGGATTCAAGGAATGTACATATACGATGCTGTAAGTACAGTTGTATATAATGTGTGGTGCAGAGATAAAGGAAAATCACCAGCAAAATATACAGAGAAACCGTATCAGTTCAATGCAGTAAAAGCTAAAGAAGATTTAGTAGAAGAAGAATCAGCGAGAGCTGAAGTATGGATGAAAAATTTTGTAAATCAATTTAAATAATGAGCCGACCGAGAGCCTTAAATTTTTTTAAGGAAGGAGGTTATCTAAAATGTCAATGGAAATAGACGAACTGAGCATTGAAATAGAGAGTAATGCCAGTAATGCTAGTGGAGAAATAGACAAATTAGCTGGTTCATTAGGAAATTTAAAAAATAATCTTAATGGTATAAGCAGTCTAAAAAGTCTGTCTACCACATTAAAAAATCTTAGTGCTGTAGCAAAGAGTATAAACACAGCACAGTTTGTACAGCTGGCTAACGGTATGGATAGGTTAGCTAGCAGTTTTACGGGGTTGAATGGATTTAAAACTGGTGCAACTGGCTTATTGAAACAGATTGCTGATATAAAAGTCATTGCTTCAGATTTAGGCGATACTAAGTTTGATAAGTTTACAGAAGATATTAACAAACTAAAAACCGCAATACAGCCGTTACAGGACTTAGGTAAGACGAATTTAGGAAGTTTCTTTAATCAGTTAAAAAAACTGCCTGAAATTTCAAAACAACTAACCGATGTTGACTTTAACAAATTCTCTTCACAAATGAAACAGCTTGCAAATGCAATTAAACCGCTTAATGGTGTTTCTATTAAACTGGGAAGAGCATTTAGTAATTTACCATGGCACATAAAAAAAGCAACCACACAAATGGAAAGCTATTCAAGAAGTGCATCTAAAGCAAGCAAAACAAGCGGTAGCTTAATGAGCCGATTAGGTAAATCAGTAGCCAGTTTTAGAACTATGACATTCGTAATCCAAGGTGTTGTTGGTGCCTTAACGAGTGTTTTTGAAGAATCATCACAATATGTAGAAAACTTAAACCTATTCAATGTTGCAATGGGCGAAACAACTCAAAGCGCTTTAGACTTTGCAAACAAGGTTCAAGGAGCTATGGGGATTGATACCAGTGAATGGATGAGTTTTCAAGGTAGGGTAAATAACCTTATTACTGGTTTTGATGTAGCCAGTGACAAGGCACAGATCATGTCGCAAAACCTAACACAGTTAGCATACGATTATTCATCGTTAATGAATGTTGATCCTAGTGAATCGTTCGATAAGATTAATTCGGCGATGAGTGGACAAATCAAAGGTCTTAAGGATTATGGTAACAACGTAAGTGTTGCAATGGTTAAACAGACTGGTTTGAAGTATGGACTTGAAGGCGCAGTATCTGAATGGGATCAAAACACTCAAGCAATCATGCGTTACATAACCATAATGAATAATGCGAGTAAAGTTGATGTATTCAACGATATGGCTCGTACAATCGCAACACCAGCAAATGCAGTTCGTATCTTAACACAACAGTTTACAATGCTAAAACGTGCAGTGGGGAATATTGCTAGTGTGTTCATAAGCAAACTTATTCCATATGTACAGATAGCAGTACAGTGGCTTACTGCTCTAGCGAATACGATAGCTAATTTCTTTGGGTTCGAATTGCCTAAAATCGATTACAGCGGTATTGCTGGCGGTGGAGGGGCTTTAGACGATGTAGAAGATAGCGCTAACGGTGCAAGCGATGCAGTAGGTGGAACAGCCGATAAAGTAAAAGAATTAAAGAAACAGTTAATGGGCTTTGATGAACTTAACATTATAAACAAACCTGATGACAGCAGTGATTCGGGAAGTGGAGGTTCAGGAGGAGCTGGTGGCGGAGGTTCAATAGGTGATATAGAACTGCCACAGTATGATTTTCTAAAAGGACTGGAAAATCAAACAAATGAAATGATGGAACGTTTGGCTAAAAAAATGGCTGAAATGTTCAAACCAGTTACTAACAGCTGGAACAAATACGGTAAGGGTGTACTTGATTCAATCGAGTATCAATGGACCGAAATCGGAAAACTGGTAGATAGTATTGGTGTAAGTTTCGGCACTGTTTGGCAAAATGGAACTGGTGAGGAAACTATGGATCATATTTTCAGCATCATAACCAACATTAATATTACAGTCGGTAATTTGGCTAAACAGTTCAGAACAGCATGGGATGAAGCTGGAAACGGTACACAAATAGTTCAAAACCTATGGGATTCATTTAATGTTTTCTTGGGATTGATTGACGATATATCAAGAGATCTTGTTAAACTATCTGATACTTTGGATTTTAAACCTGCAGTAAAAAGTGTGGTAAACTTCACAGATGCGTTTAAAGATTTGAGCACCACTATTAGTAAACTGCTGTATGGCGGATATAAAAATGTATTAGAGCCATTGGCTAAGTGGAGTATTGAAAAAGCAGTGCCAAGTTTGGTCGATAGTCTTTCTAAGGCTGTTAAAGGGCTGAGCAAGGTATTAGATGCATTAAGACCTACAATAAACATAATCGAAAAAGTAGCTACAGCCTTATTAAAAATGGCTGGAAACACTGTATTGAAAGCTATTGATTTACTGGCGAGCGCAGTAGACGGAATAGGTAGTATGTTTAAGAAATTTCCGGGATTGATGACTGGTGTAACTACTGCTGTAGGCACATTTATAGCGATAATGAAATTTGATAAAACAATTACTTCTATAAAATCTCTACAAAGTGTTTTTGATAAATTTACACAAACTGCCAGTATGCTAAAAAATTGCGGTATTGGAATGACGTTAATGTCTTGGGGAACAAATGCGGACGGCACAACTAACATGATAGGAACTATGATTAATAAATTTATGACATTAAATTCCGCTAAAGGTCCGCTAAGCGCGGTATCTGATGCTTTTAACGGATTGGCTGGAAGTATAACTGGAACCAGTACAGCGAGTAGTATATTAAGTACTGCTTTGACGTTTTTGTCAAAAAACCCATTAGTTGCGGTTGTTGGTGGTTTAGGATTAGTTGTTGGAGCATTAGTGGCAGTTGCAAGTGCAACCGATGATACAAACAATAAATACAAAAAACAAATCGAACAGTCTCAGGCATTAGGTGAAGAATGTAAAAAATTAGCCGATGAACAAAGAAAACTTAATGAAAATGCTAGCGAAGGTATCAAAGATTCATTAGGAGATTATTTAAAAATAAAAAACACTTATGAAGAACTTATTTCGCTTGGTGAAGGTAATGTAGAACAAATTGGTAATGCACAAGGGAAAGTCGATGAGTTAAATAGTATATGTGGCGAAACAGTAGTGCAGATTGAAAACGGTCATTTAAAATGGTTGGAATCAAAGGAAGCAATTTTAGAAAATATCGAAGCGTTAAAACAAAAATACATTATCCAAGCTAATGAGGAATCATATACAAAAGCACTTTCAAAGCAAAGCGAGGTACAAAGTAAATTAACGCTTGCTCAAAATGATTACAACAAAATTGCTAAAGAATGTAGTGGTTTTTTGGATGAGATGGGCATCAGTTTGGACGATGTTTTAAACGGAAATGTAAATTATGCTAAAGTATTACGTCAGTTAACTCCAAAACAACGTGATGCAATAGATGCTTTTATAAAAGCTAAAGAAACTTTAGACGATGCAGCCAAAGCTTCAGTTGAAAACAAAGATGCATTAGAAAAAATGAGTGCTGCACAAGAATTTAATATTTCAAAAACTACACTACAAAAAGATGGAGTTAAAGGGTTAGTAGAAAATTATGAACTGCTAACCGGTAAATATAGCTCTGTCATTGGTAAAAGTGGTGAAGTGACTATGACATATGATACATTAAAGTCTGCTTTAATGGCATATGATGACGTAATTAAAGGTCATGGTGAAGAATATGAGTTAATGAGTGAGGAAGAAAAAGCGAATGCTCAGGAATGTAAAAATGTTGTAATTACACAACTTGCAGAGAAAGCAATAGCTCACGAACAAAGCTATGAAAAAATGAAACAAGAATTAGGCAGTGCGTGGGATGCGATGACTGATAAAGAAAAAGAAAGTTTAGAAAAGCAGTATAATGATTTAAAGAAAGCGAAAGATACTGAAAAGGAACTTATTAATAATCAAAAAGATGCGCTTCTAAAAGTGCTGGATGATTACAACATTGATCGTAGTGACAAACAAGCTAAACAGTGGAAACAGGAATTGGAAGAAGCACAAAAAAATGGTAGTGAGCAAGGTCAAGAATATATTGATAATCTAGTTAAAGATTTAATGACTGGAAAAATTAAGACAGATCAACAAGGTGATGAAATAGGTAAAGGATTTAAATCTAACCTAGAAAAGAATATCGCATATTTTAAATCTGACGACGTTGATGCCAGATCCAAATTAGATGCGTTAAATAGATTAACTTTACAAGATAAAGTGGCATGGCTTGAATTTAAAAGTAAGACTAATGGATTTAAGCTGGTAAATGGAATTGTTGGTGGTGAAGGCATTGTCAGTATTAAAGAGTTTGCCAACGGTGGTTTCCCTGATATGGGGCAAATGTTCGTCGCTAGGGAAGCTGGTCCAGAGTTAGTAGGACGCATTGGTAAGAAAACAGCAGTTGCTAATAACGATCAAATTGTAAGTGCAGTAAGTGGTGGTGTTTACAATGCTATGCGTAGTGCTATGGCTGGTATGAACGGTGGCGGTAAATTTGAGATTCATACAACTGTTGAAATAGATAAAAAAGCAGTAGGAAAATCAGTAGTGGACTATAACAATGGAATAGTTAAACAAACGGGTAAAAGTCCGTTGCTAATTTAAAGGAGGGATTGAAATGGACGATGTTATTAAAATTAATGGAGTAGGTTTCAACCCTTCTTCATTAGAATTTCAAGTTTATGATTTAGACGGTGAAGAAGGCTCGGGACGTAATCAAAACGGAGAAATGTTTAGAGATAGAAAAGCAGTTAAGCGAAAGGTTGTTTGTACATTTAACGGTCTTACAGATGCTATGGCTAGCAAATTACTTAAAGCAGTTGAACCAGTATTCTTTTCTTTAGAATATCCTGATCCAGTTGAAAACAAGCGTAAAACAATAACGGCTTATGTTGGTGACAGAACTATGCCGATATTTAAATATGATGCGGTTAAAAAATGCTGGATATGGGAAACGATTAATTTAAATTTTATTGAAAGGTAGAGATAGCATGATTAATACAAACGAAGAATTTAATTCATCGGTCATAGCACAAGACCGTGTTATCAATGCCAAAGTCATTTTTAATGGCACAACAGAATTAATCAATGAAGTCATATCTGTTGCTTTAGACGAAATTTCTTGTAGCGAATCAACTTTAAAAATTGGTGAAATAAATACTAATAAAGCAACTGTCAAATTCAAAATGCCTGATAACAAGATCCCGTTAAAAAATAGTACAGTAAACATTTATAGTGGTGTAAATGGTGTTTATGTATGTAAGGGTACATATTACACAGCTGAGATTGATAAATCAGACAACAGCGACTTTATAACAGTTGTAGCTTATGACAGCACATATCGTTTAAATAAAACATATATACCTGATATTGAATACCCTAATAGTTTATCGAATGTAATAAATGATATTTGTAGCCAGTGTAATATCTTGCACGATATAAAAAATATACCGGACATTATAATTGATGGATATATTGATAATATGACGTGTAAACAATTCCTAGGCTATATGATGGGCTTAATGGGGTGTAATGGAACAATAAATCCAGACGATAAATTAATCGCATATTGGTACAAGGATTGTGGTATTGAGATAACTTATGATTTGCAGTTTATGAACGGTTTCAACAGAACTACTGACGAGGACATAGTAATCAACTCGTTAACAAGCGGTGATAGTGAAAATGTACTGGTAGCTGGAAATGGATTCGGTATAACTTTCGAAAATCCGTATATGAAACAAGAAATATTAGACAGTATATTTGAGCGGATTAAAGGTTTTACATACACACCATGTACTGTAGAGTGGCGAGGTAACCCAGCTTTAGAAATAACTGATATTGTTAAAGTTGAAGATAAAAATGGTGTTTTACATAATGTACTGCTAAGCGAACATACAATAGTGCTTACGGGTATGAAATCAAGCATAACATGCAAAGGTGAAACTGAAATAGATACAGTTATGAATCAGTCACCTACAGACATTAAACTAAATAAGCTGTATGCCACATTAACAAATGCTTTTAAAAATACTACTGATAAAATTTTAGGCAATCAGGGCGGTTATTACAGAATTGATATGAACGACGAAGGTTTCCCTTCAGGATGGACTATCATGAATACTCCTGAATTAAGGGATGATACACATTTGTGGAGATTTACAGCCGGTGGTCTAGGCTATTCTGAAGATGGTGGAAAGACATTTGAAAATTTAGCTTTTGATCTTGATGGTAATTTCAATGCAAATGTTATTACAACTGGTATATTGCAAGGTGAAATGTTTGAACTTGATTTACAGACGGGTGTTATTAAGATTGGGAAACGTGATTCAGAGGGTGAAATAAGCAATCCTAGCTTTTATCTAAACGAAAAAGGCGAGTTAACAATAAAAGCCTTTGAAGAAATAAAAGAGGAGCTACAAGCTAAAAAATACCTAGTATCCTTAGATAATAGTGGAACTGTCCTAAACAAGCCAACAGATACAATTACATTAAGTGCAAAAGTATATGATGGCAATAATGATGAAACAAACAACATAAGCAGTATTAGTTTTAACTGGTACAGAGTATCGAGTGATAGCGAAAGCGATAAAACTTGGAATAACAGTCACAAAGGGAAACGTTCGATAATATTAACACCTGACGATGTAAATGTTAACGGCAGTTTCTATTGTGAAATAACATTACCGATTGGTACTAGAAAAACACTGTCTATAAGCATAACTGATAATAATGATATTGCTAATCTAGAAGGCAGTTTCTTGGATGTCACTGGTGTCAATACAGTTCAATCATATGATGAAGGTTATGTACCAAACTGGGAAGAAACCCCAGCAGTTATTACCCCCGCGGTTTTAGATGGATTATTAAATGTAGATCTAAATAACTGTACACTGGTTTGGAAACGTAATAATAATGGAACGGAGACAGATTTAATAGAGGGTGAGAGTATCTTAAACGGTATCCTAACAGTAAATAAAAATGTTATGTCTAAAGGACATCCATATATAACATATATTTGCTATGTAACTTATAAAAATGCAACAAAAAAACTTAGTGTAACGTTTATGCTTAATATCGATGGCAAGGATGCATTAGTTCTTAAAATAGACAGTTCAAATGGCTATATATTTAAAAATACTGGTGTGTCTACTACGATGACAGTTCAAATATTTGTGGCTGGTGAAATAATAGATACATCTCAAAAAATGTATAATTATTTTGGCGATAAAGCGAAGATACTTTGGGAAGTAAAACATATTAAGGAAACAGACTTTACAGCGTTAGATCCAGCTGATTCTAGATTAACGGACAATGGATTTATATTAACGCTAACATCAAATGATATAAATGAAAAAGCAACATTTAGATGTTTTTTAGATTTTTAGGAGGAAATAAGTAAATGGCAATAAAAGCAACAGCAGAGCAAGATGTGCTTGATATAACAGACGGCTATTCAATACATTTAAGTAATGATAATTATACGTTTCAGGGAACTACAACATCAGTAGAAGGAACTCAGTCATTAACTTGCAAAATAACTGCTATAAGAGGTTCGGATAAAATGGTGTGTTCAGTTGGGGATATTACAGCTCCAACGGGATTAAGTATAGTTTCAGATGGGAAAACACCAGAACCAACATTAACGATAACTGCAACAAGCGCATTAACTAAGAGCGGAAGTGTTATTATTCCGGTAAAAACAGAAGATGTTACAATTGAAAAAGTATTCAGTTGGTCGATAGCATTTAAAGGAAATAATGGTACAAGTGTTACAGTATCGAATACAAGCATAACATATCAAGTTGGTACTTCGGGAACGACTGCGCCAAACGGTTCATGGACAACCGCAATTCCTTCTGTTCCTTCAGGACAGTATTTATGGACAAAAACAGTAGTAACCTATAGTGATGGTAAATCTACTACAGCATACAGTGTGTCAAGAAATCCTACAAACGGTACAAATGGTACGAGTGTTACAGTTAAATCAACGGTTACAGAATATCAGGCAAGTAATTCCGGAACTACTGTACCAACTGGTTCATGGTCTAGTACACCAGTTGCTGGGAACCCCGGTCAATACGTATGGACTAGAACAACCGTAACCTATTCAGACAATAAAACAGCAGTATCGTATTCTATCTCAAGAAATGGCGCTAATGGTGCAGATTCGATCACTATGGTAATCAAATCTTCAAATGGAGTTATCTTTAAAAATACCGCTATCGCAACAACTTTAACAGCTCGCGTATTTAAGGGTGGGGTAGAAGTTACTGGCAGTGCATTAACTGCACTAGGAACGATTAAGTGGTACAAAGATGGTGGTTCAACAGCTGTAGCAACTGGTTCTAGTTTAACGATTAACGCTGGTGATGTTGATAATAAAGCGACTTATACAGCACAGTTAGAGGGATAGTTTATGGCTGTTAAAGCATATGCGCTTATAACATTAACAGACTGTTATGACGGTACAGACGGTACGGTTCATAGTGCTACTGCACCTAGTGATAAAACTAAGTTATGGTTTGATACAACTGATAATCTTCTAAAATACTGGAACGGTACTACATGGGAAGTGACTAATGATTTTGCTGGTGATATCAATGATATGAAGCAGAATATTACCACTGAATATACTTCTGCGATCAACCAGCTTAAAGAATCGCTGACTACACTGGTTGAAAAACTACAGACTACCACTACTGACAATTCAACTTTGATAGAGCAGTTATCATCACAGATTGTTCAAAATTCTGGGTCTATATCGCTGGTTACAAACAGTATTAAAAGTATTACCGACAATATAAGCGGTCTGGCTACGAAAGAAGAAATTTCACAGTGGGCTAGATTTCAGGATGGTGTATTAGAACTAGGTGCAAGCAATAGTCCCTTTGCTGTTAAGCTATCTAATACGGAATTAGGGTTTTATCAAAATGGAAGCAGGATTGCATATCTGTCAAATCAACAGCTTAACATTGAATATGCTATTGTAATGACTAAATTAAATATTGGTACATTCAGCTGGTCATATGATGCCACGGACGGGTTAACATTGACTTAGGAGGTGATTGAATGGCAACTTTTGGAACAAGTAATAAATATATAAACTACAGTGTTAACAGTCAGGAGCTGAGCTATGACATAAATTCAAACACCTCTGTTGTTAGAGTTTGGATAGACGTATGGCGAACAAACACTGGTTATACTACATATGGAACAGGAACAGTGTATGCTCGCATAAACGGCGGAGTATACAGTGCTGGTATAAGTACTGGACAGAAAATAACATCAACACCGATTCGCTTAGGTACATGGGATGTTACTGTCGGTCATAATGCTGACGGTTCAAAAGCTATAAGCGTTACTGGTTGGATAAGTCACAGTCAGTTCAGTTCAAGCGAGCAGGGTTATACACATACATTAACTACTATCCCAAGGCAGGCTAACATTACAGAAAGTAGCAATTTCACAGATGTTCAAAATCCAACTATTAAATTCAGTAATCCGGGTGGCTTTAATATGAGCGTCTGGTTAGAGCCTAACCCAAACGGACCTCATCTTGCAGTTAGGGATAATATTCCCAACACGGGGAGTTATACATGGGAATTAACTGATGAAGAACGAAACCAGTTAAGAGAAGCGTGTAAAGGGAAAACTTGTACTATTCGTATAGGGTTATATTCTAACAATAAGCAGTGGGCAAGCTATCACGATAGAACATATACTATAACCAACGCTAATCCCAGCTTTACAAGTATTACTGCAACACCGGTAAATCCATTTGGTTCGTTGTATTTGCAAGGTAAATCAAGTATTAAATTAACAATAAATGGTGCTAAGGGGATATATGGAAGTACTATAACCACTTACAGTATAAAAGGTGGAGATTACAGTTATAGTGGTGAATCGAACACCTATACTACCGATGTTTTAAGTAAATCAGGTGATATAACATTCACCGCAACAATTACAGACAGCAGAGGATTTACAGCAAGTAAAACGGTTAAAGTCACGGTTACTGCGTATACACTGCCGACATTAACTTTTGAAACATACAGATGCGACAGTTCGGGAACTAAAGATATAATCAAGGGTACTTATATTTATGTTAAGCCTACATTTACTTATTGTGTTATAACTGGGAATGCAATAAAAACTAAAAGTATAAAAATCAACAATACAGGTAAATCAACTGCGTTTAACAGTGGACAAGGATATGTATTTAGTGGTTATGCGTTAAATACTACCCATGAGGTAGAAATTTCCATTACTGATAATGTTGGAAATACAGTAACCGTAATTCACGATATAGATATTGGTAAAGTTATACTTAATATTCCCCCTCACAAAAACGGTGTCGGCTGGGGACGTTATTGCAATAAAGAAGGAGAATTTCAAATTGAGTATGACTTGAACATATTTGGAAAAATATTAAAAAATGGTGAAGAATTACCAGTATTTACGAAAAATGGAAATTATTCAGTCCCTCCAGCCCCTATTGAGAAAAAGGACATTTATTTTAAATATAGTACAGAAGAACAGTTTACGGGCGAATACTGGATAGATGGCAAAAAGATATATGTAAAATCTTACAATTTGGGCACTATTAATGCTTTTAAAAAAATAGAAAATATTGCTAACTTTGATAGAAATATCAGGTATGAATTTTCAATGAGAGCTAACGATAAAATAAGTGGTATGAATGGAAATTCAAGTACTGATTTATTTGTCACTACGGGTGGGGACGTTTACATAAATACCAATGGAAATACTAGATACGATGTAGTATTAACATTGTGGTACACAAAAAATTAAAGATGAAAGGACGGCATGAAATTATGATTAAAACACATGAATTAGACGTTACGGCAAGTAAATTTAGTGAACTTTTGGAATCAAATTACAAAATTATAAAACAAAATGATTATGAGCAGAACGATTATATTTTATTTAGAGAAATCGAAACTGTCGAAGAAGAAGTCAATTATACTTCGAAATCACAGTTAACGCAGATTAAACAGATTATTAATGATGAAGGTATCAAGGAAGGCTATGTATTAGCTGTACTTAATAAAATTTAAGGAGGAAACTGTTATGAAGATTAATTGGAAAGTAAGAATTGCTAACAAACAATTTTGGCTGAGTGTTATTCCAGCGGTATTGTTAGTTATTCAGGTAGTGGGGGCGGTGTTTGGTTATACACTAGATTTTGGCGATTTAGGTAATAAGTTATTAGCTGTAGTAAATGCCGTATTTGCATTACTTGTTATTTTGGGAGTTGTTGTTGATCCTACAACTCAAGGGGTTAGTGATTCCGAACGTGCTCAACAATATGACAAACCAGTTAAGTAGGTGATTGTATGAGCGATGTAGTAGTTACCGCTATTATAAGTGGTTTGTGCGTTGCTATCCCATCAGTAATAGCAACGATGAGCAGTAATAACAAATCAAATGCGTTGATGAATTATAGAATTGATGAATTGACTAAGGAGGTCGAAAAACATAATTCTGTAGTCGAACGTATGGCTGTTGTAGAAAACAGCCTAAAATCAGCACATCATCGTATTGATGAATTAAAAAAGTAATGAGCCTTGAGCCTACTTTTAAATAAGGAGGTTTTTATTTATGTCAAAAACAGCAAATGAATTAGTAAATTTCGCAAAATCTAAATTAGGTACTAACTATGTATACGGGATGAAAGGAGCTGTATTAACAGATTCTAAATTAAGATCGTTAGCTAACAGCTATCCAAAATATCTTACATATAATAAGGAAAAAGGAAAAATCGGAACAGTGTGTACTGACTGTAGCGGACTTATTAGCTGGTGCACTGGTAAAGTAAGAGGATCTAGTCAATATAAAGAAACTGCTACACGCATTGAACCTATAAGCAATATAAGCGGTGCAGTAGCTGGTTGTGCTTTATGGCAGCAAGGACATATTGGTATTTATATCGGAAATGGAGAATGTATCGAAGCTCGTGGAAGTGCATATGGTACAGTTAAAACAAAAGTAGCAAACAGAAAATTCACACATATATTATGGTTATGTGATATTGATTATGATAATTCTGTTCAGGTTCCACAAGAGCCTAGTGGGGTTAGTTATAAAGTTAAAGTCGATACGCCAAGCGGTGTAAACTGTCGTAATGCTCCAAACGGTGCAAAGGTTAAGGCTTATGCCAATGGTACAGAATTAACCATCTCTAAAGAGGAAAATGGTTGGGGCTATACAGGTGAAGGATGGGTATCTCTACAATATTGCAAAGTTCAAGATAGTGTAGCACAAAATTTAGGGACTTATGAAGTAACCGCCAGTGATTTAAGTGTTCGTACTGGTCCGGGAGAAAACTTTAGAAGAAAAACATATAATGAATTAACTGAAGATGCAAAAAAACATGATTATGATAAAGACGGATGTATCAGCGAAGGTACAAGAGTAACTGTAAAAGAATGGAAAAACGGATTTGCTCGTATTCCTAGCGGCTGGGTAAGTGGCGATTATCTAAAAAAGGTATAGTAATGAAACGTATAGAAGTATCTGTTTTAGCCGCTCTAGCGCTATTATCATTATTACTAGGAATTGCCCTAGTACAAGAAAAACAAACCACTAGAAACCTAAAAACCAATCTAGAATTAACAAAGCAGGAACTCTATGATGCTAGAGGCGATAGAGATTATTATCAAGGGCAGTATAAAAAATATTTTGAATTGTCCGAAGAGCTTAAAAACCAAATGGGTGTATTCTATGAATAAGGTTTATTTGAAAACAGGTGCCGAGGATATCTCGGGCACTCAGTTAAACAGCCGTCTGGAATATACCCTAGTAGCTGCGGGGATTATGTACAGTATAATCAGCAACGGCTATAAGCAGTTTTATGTAAACAATAAATATATAAAGCTTAACACCGCTTCCAAGTGAATTGGTGTTTTTTTATTTCCTCTGTGTTTTTTATTAATAAACCAGGTTATTAATAAAATTACCATTAAAATTTTATTTAACCACTTGAAAAAAGTTAAAAAAAGTAGTATATATTATATGAATAGAAACCTCCTTGCTTAACTCGCAGGTCTTTTGTGTTCTCTGTTCGTCTATAATGTCATATAATTTTATATGAGAGTAGTATACTGACCTACTTCCCCTTGGAGTCGTTAACCAAACCTGTGCGGGGGCGCCTAGAAAAGCATGGGTGGCGGTAGTTGTTTATACACAATGTACTGCGTCAGTAAACATTTTATGGTAGAGCGCTAGTTCGGCTAGCGCTTTACTTTTGACTTTTTAAGAAAGGGTGGTCTTGTGTACTCTATAGAGGAGTTAGATAGAATAGTATTAAGTAAACGACTACCTAAAGTAGATAAAATTTCATTAAAGTTATATTGTGATTATTTTGAAAGTTACATTGAAAAAAATACATATTTAGTCGAAATAGATGCAAAAAAATCTTTTTTTGTGAAGGTGGAGGCTAAACATGTCGCACATATTATTGATTTACACGCTTTTCATGATTCAGCTGTAAGAAATAAAAAAATTCGTTTTTCCGGGGCTTTTTCAAAGATAGATGGTTATTCAAATATGAAAAAGGGAGTTATTACAATTGACACCCTAATAAATTCAAAAAACGGAGAGGTCTGGAAGAGAAGAACCATACGGGATAGAGTGATAGGATTTGTATTTATTAGGGAAGCTCTTTTAAAAGGGCGGTGGTATTCTTTTGATAAGTCTAAATGTAGGAAGGATACTAAATTAAATCCTAAATATGTTGCATCATATAATGTGGGAGAAATTTTTTATAATTTTTGCATATCTGAAGATGATGAGAACAACTGTTTTTGTATTTCAAATATAGTTGTGTATAAAAATAATTCCTGGGTAGAAAATCAGGAGTTGTTAGATGTTTCAAGAGTATGTGAAATTCTTTCAAACGGAAAATATAAATCTATAGTTTGTCATAAGGAATTTGTTAAATCAAAATTAAAGAATAAAAAAACAGCATATTCAGTTACTGTAGATGAATATACTCATGATAAAATTGCGAAAAAAAGTTATTCATTTAATTCCACGCGGATTAGTGATAATAGATATTTAATAGAATATTTGAGGATAGACATAATAAATAAGTACATAAAGAAATAAAATTTAATGTTTATTTAAGTTCAAACCTAGGTCTAATTGATCTAGGCTTTTTTGTATAAAGAAAAACACAGTGACATGGGAATGAACACTGTGTTTTTAGCATAATTTTGGGATGCGTACTATGCTTATTAAAAGTATATAATAATTTATTATTATTTTCAATAAACTTTATATAAAAAGAATACAAGCCCAAAAACGGGAGAGGTGAACTTGTACTCTTAGTATAACTATGAATATTGTTAATGGGAAAGGAACAATATTCTATTGTACAAAAATAATATTTGTACGCAATCTATTCTACTACATTATACAAAATATGCAAATGTATTAAACTTTTAAATAAAAGAGCACAAGGCTCTAGTGAGGAGATATCTCTTTTGTGCTCTTTGTCTAGCAAGGCTAATGGGAAAGGAAAGCCATCTAATCTTGCATCCATTTTAATTTCCTCCATTTTTCTTATTATATAGCGATATTAAAGCCAAGTCATTAATAAAATTACTAACAATACTATAACTATAATGTTAAGTATCATTTTAATCTTTTCATAGTGTTTCATGATTATCGCTCCTTTCGTTTATTAGAAAGATATGATATAATCTTTAAGAGAGAGGGGAAGTCATTTCCCCAAACTCTTTATGATTGCTAATATTAGAGTTATTATCTCTAGTATTAACTTGAGGAGTTCCAAGACTTGTTTGACGATTGGTTTGGAACTCTTTTTTTGTTTCTTCATATCCTATCTCCTTTCTACACTTATATAATACACCAAAACGTGAACTTTGTCAATGTTTAAATACATTTTTATATGAATTATTTTCACTATTGAATGAACTATATTCATGTGATAAAATACTAATGAGGTGATATGTAATGAATAAAAAAATAATATCTTTATTGGCATTGTTTGGATTCAATCAAACTGATTACGCTAATCACATGTCAATGAGTAAGAGTAGTCTAAGTAACAAAATGAAAAGAGGCTCATATACGGCAAAGGATTTAATTGAGCTGGCTGAAATGACAGGGAATAGGCTTGCAATTGTTGATGAAAACGACAAAGTAATAATTGAATTTAGTAAGGAAGATTTATAGGCAGGAATATACATATAAATGTATATCGTTCAAGTCTGGTCGTAAATGATCAGTCTTTTTTTATTTTTCGGAAATTTTTTATTAAAAATAAAAAAAAACAATGCCATAAAATATGACACTGTATCTTTTAATAATAACTTTCGACATTTCGTATTATACGCTTTTGTTTTTCTATATCGTGTTTGCAGTCTATAATCTGTTGTTCTTTATCAGGGTTGTTTGAAAATTCTAAAAAATTTAATTTTTCTTCAAGTACAGAAAGTCTGCGTTTTGCTTCTTGCATTTTCTTATCTTTTAAGTTCATAAATTACACCTCATTAATAATTTAATAACTTTTTTTGAAAAAAATTCAAGAAATAAAAAAGTAATTTGCATACATAAGAAGTAAATAATAATAGGAGGTGAAAAAAATGGAGTTAAATATATATAATTTATCCAAAGTTTATAATCCACATTTTTATAATCTTATGGATATTTATGTTACATATGTATGTCAAAACATAGACCTATCAGGACTATAGTGGTATAATCAAAAAGAACACATTTTACCCGTGGGGAGGGAAGCGTGTTCTTTTTGTTATTTTACTCCCATTTTACTCCCAAATACAAAAACTATATGAAAAATAAGTAAAAAAGTACACTTATAGTTGGAAAAATAAGGCGTAAAGTGTTTGATTTCCATATTGTTCAAGTCTTCTTAATGAATTAATCATTGCATTTAACCGCATGAAATCAGGGAGTTTGGAGGTTTTTT
>ERZ837910.1409-NODE-1409-length-33688-cov-5.165046_pt1 | contig 33688 bp, 30 predicted proteins | sample MGYA00519940_ERZ837910 | MGnify/ENA primary metagenome ERZ837910 (study PRJEB31850, sample SAMEA3708825) | human gut metagenome | biome: human gut; feature: human-associated habitat; material: faeces | place: China | collected 2014 ... | reverse complement strand
CGGAACGTCCCTTCTCCTAAACTAATAGAGCAAAGAGTCCAGCAGAGGTTTAGACCCTTGCTGGACTTGGTTTACTCTCGTCTGCTTACTTCCTGTTTTTCAGAGGATTGCGGACACCCCGGCTGACGAGATACACGGAGGCTCCGAGGATAGCACCCTCAGCAAAGCAACCGAGGGCAGAACCAGCAACTGCGAACAAAATAGGCATAAAAAGACTCCTTCCATTGCATTTCAATTAGTGGCAATTGCGTGATCCAGAACCAGCAGTACCGTCAAGGTTGTGACAAACCCTGCAAAAGTCCATTCCATTTTTAAGCCCTCCTTTCTTTTAGTAGACTCTGAATAAATCTTTTAGAAACATCCAGACCGCCAGTATCGGCGGCGGATCAGGCGGTTTCACAAAATACATTTTTATCTCTCCTTTCGCCCTGTGCCGCTCTGCTTTATGTTTGCGCGGCTACTGGCCTTGCTTCGACCGTGCGATTTACGCACCGTCAACGCGAAGTTACAGTAGACATCTGTGGCCGCATACCTTACAGCGGCTTTACTGGTCGATCTCGCCATATTTTTCCTCCCTTCTAAAACGCTCCACAGTAGAGCCATTCTTCCACCTCGTCCGTTGTGAAACTGCGCTCCAACAGACGGTCGATCATTTCATCGGTATATCCAAAAGTCGCCGCAATGGATTTCAGTACACGAATGCTCTCACGCTCCGTCTGTGGGTGATGGTCTGCAAGCGGGAAGCTGTAGCAGCCCCAATGGTTGCAGTAAAGTGCCGCTGCATCAAAGGTGCTGCGGCTGAGGCGGCCTTTCCGATCAATCTTGATGACCTCTCCGCAGTCGGTTTGTATCCGCTGTGACCTTCCCAATAATCTCTCAAAGCCCAGCAAGGCCGTGTTCAAAATCTCCTCTGTGGAGGCGTAAACATAGACCCCGGTATCGGGAAACAGGACCAGACAGAGAGGACTATCACCCTTCACGAAGTACAGCCCATCCCGATCTGTCAGCACCGTAAACGTGAAAGAACCATCGACCTGTTCCGCCATGTATTTCAGGCTGGAAGGGTCGAGGGTGTTTTTCTGTTCAAGCAACTGCACGGCAATGTAGCTGTCAGTCTCGATTTTTGGGGTTGGCAGGTGGAGTAACCGCCGCAGTTGGTAGTCATTATAGAGAACACCGTTATGGGCCAGCGCAAACTGCTTGCCCTCAATACTGCCGCGAAAAGGGTGATTGTTTTCATTCTTCTTGGCTCTGCCCTGCGTTGCCATCCGTGTGTGACCCATGATGACCTTTGCATTGCTCGGTATGTTCAGCCGCATCCGATGTGCTGGAAGGGGACGCTTGTAAATCTGTAAACCATGTTCTGTGTTGTAGGCAATGCCAGTAGCGTCTGTCCCGCGTACTTCTGCGGCGATAGACAGTTCCCGGATCAAGCGGGTTTTCTGCTTGGCAGTCAGCGTCCCACGGTAGTCGATCAATCCAAACAAGCAGCACATTCAAACGTCCTCCTCACTTGCCACCGCGTCATTGACGTAGAGGCGGCGCTCCTTGAGATACTGCACCAATCCCGGCTGGGTACAGCCAATAACGAAGCTTGTCCATGACAATCCCTGCACATCCTTGTCCGTCAGATAGACTGCCATCTCGCAGATGTTATCCAGCAGTTCCAGTGTGGCAATCAGCGTATTGTATTTCAAGGTTCCACGGAACATCCGAAACTCGACCGTATCCCGGTTGGTGAGGTTCACCGCCGTATAACGTCCGGCAGAGTTATGGCCTTTGGCATGGTCAAGGATGTCTTTTGGTTTTTCCTTGTAGCCATACCGGGCTGCCCAATGGTCAAGCTGGCGCTGGGTACGGCGAGAGAATTTCAGCAGTTCCTCCCAGAACTTCTCAAAGAAGTAGAGGACACGGGCGATAGCGGCCTCCTGTTCGCTCTCGGTGTTACCAAAGGTTGTTCGGTTGACATGGACGTGCAGGCCGCAGGTTTCTGCCTGATGGGACAGATACCCCATCTTCTTGACTTCCTCCATGATTTCGGCCCAAGGCATATTGTTTTTGTGAAAATCCAACGTCATGGGATGGGTGACGATCTCAAAGCCATCATTCAAGCTGCCGTCATGCTTGCAGTAGATCAACTCTCTACCGGAGTTGGCAATATCCAAAACTCGTTCGGCGTTGCTGTCAGACTCACCGCCCTCGTCAACCTCCAACTCCACGCCGAAATAACGCTTGCCTGTACCATAGAAAATCGGCTCCGGCTTGAAGTAGTAGTCATTGATGCCCTGTGCAGGCAGGGTGTGGTAGCAGTCATAGCAATAAGGGTCATCCCCGCGGTAATAGGTATCCCGGCGGTGGATCAGAGCACCGCAATGGGTACAGCGTTCGTAATGGTTGTCATAGCAGTCCTCGCAGAGCGGGATTGTGTCCGTTCCGCTGTTATCGGCCTTATAGATCCGTTCGCTGCAGCAGGAACAGACTGTGGTTTGCTCGTCAAGGCAGACAGGACAAAGCAATTCATCCTGAAATGGGATCAACTGCTCAGGGGCAAAAGCTTGTCCGCAATGGGAACAGGGGCGTGTCCTTCGGTCAGTGGTATTCATAGCATCTTCTCCTATTAAATAAGATAGCCGCCCGGATGATACCGGGCGGCTCACTACTATGATATATCATTGAAAATCACTGCATTTACGGTTAAAGAACGCAACATAACAGTAAACAATGATTAGGAAGGAGAAATCCCTATGTTTAATGAAAATCCGAAAGAGGAAACGGTCATTGCTATGAGAAACCGCGAAATTCGCCTGAACCGTGAAGGTGAATACTGGACTGATGAAGAAAAGGAACAGCTAAGAACTATGTTTGAAGCCGGCTTCGGCATCACCAAAATCGCCTATATCTTATGCCGCACGGAGCCTGCTGTTTATCAGCAAATTGAAAGTATGGACTTATATAACCGCAAAGCAAATCCTCAGCGGCGGAGGTCGGCTGCAAAGCCCCGTGGATGCTTATGTGAGAACTGCCTGTGTGATTCGTCCTTTTGTCCCCGCTGTATGAAGGAGCAGAATAGTGAGGGGGCTGTAGCGAATGTTTGAAGAATATGCCGACATCTTGACGGTAGAGGAGTGCTGTGAGGCTCTGCGGGTGGGTTACAACGCAATATACGAACTGCTCAACAGTGGGAAACTCAGAGGGTATCGCAATGGACGCGTCTGGCGGATTCCCAAAGCAGCACTGAAAGACTATATCATTGAAAATGCCAAGCTGAAATAAGAAAGGCCGCAGGGAGTCCCTGCGGCCACTTAAAATCTGCTATTTTTACGATATACACCCCTGCCGATCTGCCAACGCTTGCATATAGGCAAGCGTTAATTTTTTGTCTTCCGGCCCGATCCGTACCCAGTGTGACAAACACTCCCGTTCATCCATCGTGAGTTTTGCCAGTTCATTTTCTTCTGAAAAGAACTGCGAGAGTGTAATGCCGAACCCACTACAAATTTTCTCAATAGATACAAGAGAGGGTGAGGCAGTCTTGTATAGAACGGTACTGAGGCTTGAATACGGCATATCCGCTTCATGCGCAAGCCGATAAAGGCTCCATGAGCGAGCCTTGCATAATTCCAATACCCGGTTCGCTACATTAAAATCGGCCATGCTGCACCTCCGCAAATTCGTACTATTATTTTATACAGAAGTTCGCATTTCCGTTAGTCTGTAAATGACGGTATATTTTTCTTGAATTTGTATCGTAATTGCGATATACTCACAAGTAAGCAAAGCCATTGAATTTTTAATAGGAGGTCATTTTATGTTCCAAATCAAGGCCGAAATGCTTGCTGCAATTAAAAACGCTCTGACTCCGCAGTGTGAACTGGCCATGAACGGGCCGCAAATTTATAACATTGGCAGATGCAGTGTTTGTATGAGCAGTTGTAAGAATGTCTGCAAAACCACTTGTCAAGGCACTTCTAAAAAGCGTTAAACACAAAGGGAAGGGACTCACTGAGTCCCTTCCCTTATATGGAGAAAACTATGGACGAACCTAAAATTAAAGCCGTATCTATTACGTTAACACAGAGCTGCAATCTGGCCTGTGTCTATTGCTATGAACAGCACAAATCCTCTCAGATTATTCCTGTTGATACTGCTAAGCGCATTATAGATAAAGAATTAGCAGGTTGTGATAATTATGACCATATCGAATTAGATTTTTTTGGCGGTGAACCGTTCCTTGCTTTTGATGAAATCAGAGAATTAACGAATTATATCGAACAAAAGCAATGCCCTATCCCCGTCATAGTATTTGCTACAACAAACGGAACTCTTGTTCATGGAGACGTACAGGACTGGTTACGTTCAAAACAGGGAAAATTTGTCTGTGGTCTTAGTTTGGATGGGACACGGGAAATGCATAATCTAAACCGTTCAAATTCCTATGACGATATAGACTTAGATTTCTTCTTAGAACTCTACCCGGAGCAGGATGTAAAAATGACAATTTCTAAGGAAACCTTACCCAATTTAGCTGCCGGGGTAATAGATATGCACAATAAAGGTTTCCTCGTTTCTTGCAATCTTGCTTATGGAATTGATTGGTCCGATCCCACAAATACAGCAGTCCTTGAATGTGAACTGAATAAACTAATTGCATTTTATTTAGAACATCCTGACATTGAACCTTGCTCTATGTTGAATATGGGAATATCCAGTATCGGAGCCTCAGAGTTAGAAGCTGTGCGCTTTTGTGGTGCGGGGCTATCCATGCATTCCTATGATGTTGACGGAAAAGCCTACCCCTGCCAATTTTTCATGCCGCTCTCTGTTGGCCCTGAAAAAGCTGCGGCTGCATCTAATATTCAATTCCCCGAGAATATCATTCCAGAAAACTGCCTTGACGAAAAGTGTCGGGCATGTATTTTGCGCTCTATATGTCCAAACTGCTTTGGAGCAAACTATGCTGCCACTGGCAACATTTATCAGCGCGATAATAATATGTGCCGCCTTACAAAGATTACAATGAAAGCCCGTTCTTTCTTCCGTGCAAAGCAGTGGGAGTCAGGCCAACTGCATTTGACACCCACTGAGGAACAGTTGCTTTTACGTGCAATTATTCGCATTCAGGAAGAATTGGAGGTATAACATGGCAATTCTAAAAACTGATGCGGCAATCACCGAGTATATTTGTACTTGGTGTGGGAAGCGGGTAAAGCGGACACGCGGCGAAGGACGTCCTGATCCGGGATACTGTCCACGAAAGCCTACAGACAAAGAGGGGCGAATGAAACCGCATACGTGGAGAATCAATAAAAAATACGTGTAAGGAGAGAAATATGGCATACGCTTACAAAAGAGTCGATACCCCAACTGAACTTGAAATAACCGAAGAAGCATTTTTCTCTGAGAAGTCGCTACTATCATCTGTTGACCGATTAGAAGTTATGGCAGAAACCCGTGAGAGAGCAAAGGGCATATACCAAATGGAAAGCGGCGTGTTTTTTGATAGTTTAGGTCATGCCGTATGTTACGTCGATCTCGCTCTTGGTGAAGAATTTCATGGCGAACAGGAAATCCGGCAGCATTTATCCGCATATTACAATATCAAACCCGATAAAATTCTAATTGAAATTGACCCTAATCATCGGTGAGATATGTCCATCATAGTTCTTATTGTCGTTGCTCTTTTTGGCGGCTGCTTTTATTTTGCGTTGCCGTTTCCCATACAACTAATTATCTTTGCCATCAATGCGATTGTTCCTGATCCAATTCCCTATGTGGATGAAATTATTATGGTCGGGGGAATCATTTCAAAAATCAGCTTTCTTGACAATGTGGGATACTTTATATCAGAGCACAAAATCTTGTCAATTATAATTGCAATTCCTTTATCAATTTTCTTGATATGGGGCAGTGTTCAGATTTGGAACTGGATTTTTTGATGGGAGTGGCCTATGTCAGCAGCTTCATTTCAAAGTGAGATCAATGAAATCCCACATAGATTTTCTAAACTTCTTTTTGATGTAGAAAAACTCAAAAAGCCCGAGAAAATAGCTTCTACATTCCACATAGCATCGGATGAACGGATTTTAGGCTACATCAAAAGCACAGTCCCTTTGTTTACACTGACAGTAGATGGTACGGTCATTACAGACCGTGCCATCTACATTCATCCCAGCCATGATGATTGGGCTGCATCGAACCGTTTTCCGTTTGATGAAATCTGCAAATATTTCATCTACATGGATGATGAAAAATCAAACGTCTATATGTCAGACATCCACAGCAAAAGCATCATTAGGGGATGTACTCTCTTTGGTCGAAACACTGGCGGTATTGAACTAATGCAGTTTGTAAAAGCCCTGCAAGCTATCTTGCTGTCTCGCTATACATGGGCACAGGAACAGCGGCAGACAGCAGTTGCAGAACTCTTGACTGCGGTGCGAGCCTCCATGAAAACAGGGCGCGTATCACAGGAACTTAGCGTTTTGCTGAATACAATCGAGCCTTCCTCCCCACAGTATCTTGCAGTAAAATTAGTACAGGCTGAGGATATCTACCGTTCCTGTGACGCGGACGCATACCATAGATTTATGGAAAATGCTTCTGCTGAGGTCAGAGCAGCGATTATGCAGTAGCAAAATTCCTTTGAAAAGGCCCTGCAAGTAGACCTATCCAATATTCATCTAAATTTTGAAACGGACTATCTTACAGAAGCATACACAAACCTTTCAGCTTCTCCATACCGTAGCGATACGGATACGCTACTCTTTGCATATATCTGTGTGCGGCTTGATAAAAAAGTTGACTATACAAATTCCTGCCGCCAAGTCAAATCTGATGATGCAAAGCAGGCCCTTGAAGCCTTTTCCGCCTGCTATTACAATACTCGGATGCTTACGGTCTATGAGGCTATCGAAACAAATCAGCCGCTTCGCCCTGAATGGCTGAACTGGACGGACAGTATGGGTCTGACACCGCTTCACTATGCGATTATTCTAAAAAAGAGCAGTCTTGTTGATAATCTGCTGGACTCGCAAGTATGGGATGATGCTTGTCCATTTCGGAAGGAGGACTCTGCCAGCAGAGTATATGATTATAATGTGCTGGCAAGTATTGTTGGATTTCCCGGTCAGATAAATCTTATCAAAAAGACTTCAAAAGCAGTCGCCTCGCAAATCCGAAGCCTACGCGCTATTGAAAAGCAGCTTACAATTCAGCGGAAAAAGCTGGATTTCCAAAACGCGACGAGATTGACGCTGCAAAGGGCCATCTATAATGCCTCGCACGCAACAGCTCCCAACCAGTACGAGCAAGAGGAAAAGATAGAGAGCGCAAAAGTTAAGCTGGAAAATCTAAACGAAGCCATTGAATACACCAAAGAAAAGATTGCAGACTTGGAAAGTTCTTTAGATGAAGTATCGGCTGAAATTGAGGACTTGATTGGTACAGTTCGTACAGAAGCAGATCAAACCGCTGATGATATAAAGAACAGCGGAGATGCCTTTGTAAGATACTTGTATCGACTATTTACTGATGCGGATATGCTCTGCCATGTACTTTCACACTCTGAGGAGGGCTGTCGGCTATACAGCTATAACGGGTTCATTTTTGCATCCCTCGCAGATGTGTCCATTGACCTCCCATTTAGAATTGCCGATTTGACCCACGGCTCAACATATCAAAGAGAAGCAAACAAAGAGCACAGCGAACAGAGATATTCTTCAAGTAAGGGACAGCAGCACTCGCAGCAGGCATCATCAGAGAGCAGCACTGAGCACACAAGAAAAAAGAAATCTGACGAACCGATCCAACGGCCCTATGGAAAGAACTGGTTTTCTCCGCAGGCCCACAGCGATATGAAAACCTTGACAAAAGAGTATCACAGACTCGCAAAGCAATATCACCCGGATGTCTGTGAGCACTCCCGCAGTCAGGAGATCTTTCAGGAAATACTAACCGAACGTGCGGAGATTTTAGAGCACATGGCACAGTGAATTTGGGCCAAAAGTTCCCTTTAATTTTCCCTTTAGACGATATTTCGCGTCACCATAAAGCAGTACCAATTAACACGGCATTTCCCCGAAAGCCTTACATATCAACACAAAAAAATAAAGGGCAACACGCCCTGATTTCTGGTTTGGGGAGTTCAAGTCTCGCCACTCGGACCAAGAAAAGTACCGGTTTTTAACCATTTTGGTTAAAACCCGGTACTTTTTTCTATATTTTAAGCTCAACTTTTTTGAAAAGTGTGACCTGTGGTGGAATAGCGGTGGAATATTGAGTGGAATGTGCCGCGGGCAAAGTGAGACGAAGATGGAGTCAATTGCATCGGAAGAAAGTGCGCCACTTTCGTTAAACTAGTAATTACAGTTGCATTAATGAGCGGGTTACGATACTATATAACCATTAGATGGATGGATAGTAAGATCCGAGAAGTATTTTTGACGATTTTTTGGGAGGGAGGCTTGCGAATTGTTTACGAACCCGTATCGCGAGATGTGCGTGAATATTTTGGAAAAGCTATTGCCGCGCAGAGCGGTGCAGGACTCCACACTTCTGCAGGCGTATGCCACATTTCATATGATGAAGGAAGTGACGCTGTCTGGAGCCAATTATGCGGAGATTTATCGAGCGGCTTCCCGAAAATCAGCCCCCTATTTATATGCACTTCTGGCTGATTTTGCCGCATTGAAGATGCCGTTTCCGGAGGATTTTGTCCTGATGTTCGACGTGCAGCTTGATTATTTTCTTCGCTGTGTGACGCCATCTTTAGTGGCAGATCTGCGTTCCTTCCATCGGTTTTTCGAGGAATATGGTGCTCCGAATCTTGCGGCTAAGGTTCATTATTTAGTCGTGCTGAAGCTCACTTCCTTTAAAATTTTGGAAGCGGATGAAGCACGGGCGAGAGAAAAAGCGCGAACTCGAAGCGCAAAAAGCGAACAGGAAATTCCTTCTCCGGAGAAACTTTTCGGAGGGGATCTATCAGTAGACGCTTTAGACCGACTTTATCAGGTGTATTGCGACACAGAAACAAACACTGCGATTCGTCTGAGTAAAGAAAAATTTTCTGCCCTTTACAAGGCTATCAACCTCTATCCATTGGATAATTCGGAGCTTAAAATTTACGCACCAGATTCAAAAAATGTCATGGAACTGCTCAATATTTTGAGTGAAAAATTGGAGGAACCACGGAGCAGACAGCTCTCTTTTGCAGCCGATTTTTATGTCAGAAACCTACAGGAAGGTGCCTTGTTCGCTACATATGGAATGCCGCTTTTCGGCAGAAACCGTGATGAACATGAGCGGAAAAAACTGCTGCGAAAAGCCGTTTCCTTGATGGCAAAAACCTCACCCATGGATGTCCTTTGCGGCATCAGCCTGAGCAAAAAAGCATCTGATGGTAAGCTGTTATCGGCAGCGCCAGGCGATTCTCCAACGATTATCCGTAATGATGTCACACTGGAAAATGGACTGATTTATTCTTTGCTTACATCTGCTTTTTTGGCGAATTTGAGTGCTGAAACCGAAACCATCATCTTCTTCCCGACGCCGTTTTTTGTGCGGAAATGGATCGCAGATTCTGCTTTGGCCAAGAAAAAAGTCACCTTTGTCATGGGGGATTCCATGAGTGCTGAGCTCCTGAATTTTTATATTTCTGAAGGGACATATACGGCAAAAAGGGATGAAAAACTGTCCTTTATTAGTTATGAAGCGTGGTTGAAAAGTATGGGGGGCGACAAGAAATTTCATTGGAAGGAAGCAATGCTCTTTGTTGCCGGTCGCTCCCTTGAGGAGCAGAATGCATGGTATGCAACTATCAAAAAGACTGCCAATTCCCCCGTGGAAATCCATGCGCTGATCTCCAGTAAGGAGTTCGAAAATGCTCGATCTCCCTTCGCTTCAGAACTGGCGGATCCCCGTATTCAACTGCGGAGTCTGGCACTGATTCCGCAAGGAATCAATAACAGTACGCAGCCCAGAAGAAAGCTGTTTTTGAATGCATCCTTTGATCCTGATATACGCTCTGATGAGAAAAAAGAAGCGCAGAAAACCCGACTGTACGCATTTACGCTGAACACCGACTTTAAGGTTCAGGCGTTGTCTCAGTGGCATCTGCTGCCCCAAAATGGAGGTTTCCTTTCCATCGAACAGGGCAAATTGGCAGAACTGGATCAAAGTGTCCGCCAGCTTTTTCAGGCGGAACTTCTGGAGCGGAGGGCGGCCGGACGGCAAAAAAATGTAGCAATCTCCTACGAATTTACACCGGATATTACCATATGGTGCTCCAAATCTTATCCGAAGAAGGATGGATATCCGAGGTTGGAAGCGTATATCTGCGAGCCGCCACCGCAGGGAAAAGTGCAGAGAGGCTACCTGGAACGGGGAGCTCAGATTCCGGAAACGATCAAGCGAACAACATCTTTCACTGGCAGAGATATTTGCGAATGGCTGGAAAAAATATATCCGTTTTCGTACAGATATGAGCGAAATTACTACCGGGATGAGCGGGCCAAGCTTGCGGAGGAAGGAGATTCGGAAAGACTTCTGGCGAAACCGGCAAAGCCTCGTGTGAGTATCCGGGAGACAATTATAGAAAAAACGGCGGTCGAGTTTGAAAAGGCAAATCTCGCGCTCAAGACGCTGTGGTACATCTACCCATGCTTGGAAGACCTGATGTCCGGCCGGGACTACAAATTGCTGGGCGAGATGATGCTGACCGAATTGGGGCAAAACTATGTCGCGGATATGACAGAAGATGCCTGTATCACCCAGATAGAAGACCTGTATCCGGATGAGTCGCAGGCCCAGCTCCGGCGGCGCTGCCAAATCTTATATACCGTGCTTGAGCTTGCGAGAAAACAAGGCCACTGCAGAGAAAACCCACTTCAGCAGTTGGTCACAGATGAACAGCACAGCAACAAGATGTTTGCCAAGATTCGCGGTTCTCTGGCAGTGAGAAGCCTGACGAAAGAGGAATTGGTAGCCGTTTTCCAGACCATCACCACGAAGCTGGAGGCGGGGGAAACGGCATATCTGGGGGTCCTGATCCGGCTGCTTACCGGCTTGGAGAGTAATATCGTATGTGCGCTGAAGTGGGGAGACTTTGAGGAGATAGCCGACTATGGCATCTATCGCCTTGTGGTTGCCCATCAGGTGACGAATGATGGGGAAACGGTTCGCGGCTTTGACAGCTTGGAGGATTACCGGCTCTTACCCTGCTGTAAACTCCTGGCTGCCTATTTGCTACAGCAAAAGCGGGCAACGCAGGAGTCGCTGGCCTCGCATTACGGCGGAAGCATACGTAACTTCCCCATTGTGACAGCCAGCGGAGAGAAGGCCCGTTGGCAGGATTATGAAGTGATGCTTGCTCCGAAAGAATTGGAGCGGGTCAGCCGGGAAATCCTTTCCGCTGCCAAGCTGGATGCACATATGGTTACTATACCTGATTACCAAAAAGGAAGCAAAGAGACGAATTTAAGCCACTATCAGGGAGATTTTTTCCGTGAGAACTTCAAATACTGGGCGCAGGAGCTATGTAAATTCACAACGGATGAGCTGGCATATCATGTGGGAAATATACCCGCAACGACCTTCGGAAAGTTTTATTGTGACTTCCTCAATGACGTTTCTCAGTTGACGCTGTATGTAAAACTGCAGCGATTAGGCGCAATTTTGGCCTGCAAAGAAGAAACGATGGCTGTCCGAAAAACATATGAGGGGCATTCTGCGTTTGCACATACATTCCCTGCGAAGGGTAGCAGACCAGCACAAATTCACATCTGCCTTTCGCAGGATAGCCATGACGGAACCGTCCAAGTGGCTGTGGAAAACCGGTTTGGTCTCCACATAGATGTTACTGGTTTCGTTGAAGAATGAAAGGGGGCCCGAATGTCAGAAATAGATTATACACTGCGGGACTATCGCTACCCGAACGAGGGATACGACGGATGTGAGACCTTTGCAGGTGTGCTGCGGACTTTCTTTCCCCGGTGGTGTGCCGACGGAAAGGCAGCGGGGTTACCGAAAAGCTGGTTGCCTGCTACTGCCGAGGAATACGCTATGCACTACCTGAACCGAATTTTACCATTGCTGGATCCAAACAAACCGATGCATATGTACGAAGAAGCGGATTTCAATGGCGTTTTGGAGCAGTTGTGGAATATTTACCATTTTAGCGATTCCACACTGGAACATTATCGGAACTTGATTTGGATCGTCTACAAGGCGGGCTTTGAATCCGGCCTCTACCCAGACAATATTTTCTGGGGAGAAGTCTATGACCCCAGTGAGCACACGGACACGGAAAATGAGGAGCACCGCGTTCGGATCCGGACAAGGCTTCGGAAGTCCTTGTCACGGGAAGAAAACCTGAGGATTCTGGAATGGTTTCATGCACTGGACCCAGAGACCGCATCCGGAGAGGAGGTAGGGCTTCTGATCATGTATTTCCATGGAGCCAGAAATAATGAGGCGTGTGGAATGAACTATGGCCATCTTTACCGCTTACCCAAATATCCGGATCTGCCTCTCATAGACCTGATTCAAACCACTCAGATCAACAGCAGCCGGGTGAAAGCCGGCGGAAAGACTGGGAATGCCCCGCGTACTTTACTGGGAATGCTGCCATTTGTAGAATTTCTCGAAAAAAGACGGGCAGCCATTGAGCGCAAGGTCGCTACAGGAGAGTTCTTCCTCCCGGAGGAGAGCGAAGGGAAAATTGAAAAGCTTCCGGTTGTTTGCCGTGGAACTTCTTACGGCACCCGCTGCTCATCCAAGGATCTGTCAGTGGCTGGACGGAAGTTGTTTGAACGAATTGGCATTCGTAACGGAGAACTGGCAGAGTTAAACAGCATGCTGCGAAGTCGGCTGTTTCAGGATGCGGATATTGACGAAAAGGAAGTAACCACCTATTTGTTTCGGCGCAATTTTGCAACCATATTGTATGGATTGGGGCTGCCGCTGAGCGATATACAATATTATCTTGGGCACGATGTGGAAGATACAGACACGGCGCGCAACCACTATACCAATAAGGATAAGTTGCTGGCAATTAAGGACAAGTTGGACTGGCATCCGGTGTATGCTGTTTTGGGAAGAGAGACCCGCGTGGACTGTGTCAGTTCAGGAAAACCTTGCCGGCAAATGAAGGATGTCCCGGGAGACGCATTCCGGATCACATTTGATCAAAACTATACAAATTGTTTCATTGATGTGCAATGTGCTGAACCGGATGATGAAATTTCGTTAAAAATGACGAATGAGAAAAACGAGCCGATTTTCGCTGTTTTTGATGCCAAAACAGGCCTTGACGCATATGGGAAAACGGCTAATATACGCCTGCCAATTTGGAAAAATTACCAGGAGCACAAAATCGTATAAAAGGCATTTGAACCCGTCGCAGTCGCGGTAAACGCATTTCTGCGACGGGTTTTTTCTTCCAGTTTGGATCTTGAAAAATTGAATGATTATTGCCGGGAAAATCAGTATATTGTTGTTGTTTTCTGGAAAAATAACAACAATTGACAGCGAATAAATAAGAACGTATAATAAAAGGGACAGAAGCAAAAAAAACGATGTACAATAAAAAAACGTAGCTGGCTGCCGCGCCTTCAACCGTATGTTTTATTGTAGGAGGTGTTATATGTCTAGTTCTGCGTACGAAATATTGCCTGACGGAAAATGCAAAGAGCGTCAGGCAGCAGACTGCGGTGAGGCTGACAGAGAAAAGACTTTCTGCTGCCTCCATTGCAACGTGCGCGTCTATCTGCATTTGCCGATGGATAAACGCAAGATCAGACGCTATTTTGCGGCAGGTGATGAACCACACAAGGAGGGATGCCCGGCTTACAAAGAGAGACTGTTTCAGACGGTCTCGCATTTGGACCACACGGGAGACGGGGTTGATTTAGAGGAGTTAATGAGAGGCTTCCGGCAAGTTTGCCGCCATCATCCTGGAGGGGACAAAGGCACAGATGACGGCCTGACAGTACGTCCCAAAGATGATCCTGAGGAAGAACCTGACCTCCCTATCCAACCGCGAGCACGTAAACCGTCGACTCTCGTCCAATTTTACGTGATTCTCAAGGATCCGATTAGCACTAAGTATTCGGGGTATGATGTCCATGAGTTAATTGTGGATAAAAGCACAATTAACTACCATCGTAATCATACGCTCGACCACACAGCTCTGGTCGTGTGCAAGCGGTGCATGCCTCCCACAGAGATTACAGATCGGCTCAAAGCAGAAAGCATCTACGCTAGGAGCCTGACTTTTAAAGCGCCGTATGCTGCCCCTCGGGGGCAGAAAGATATCTATTATGTGCTGGTTTGCAATACCGCAGACGACCGCAGCACGATACTCAATACGATAACAAAGGATAGAGAAAAGTGCGGTAAAAATGGGGCGGACGATAAGTATCTTGCAATAGCGAAGTGGCGGCTTTACATCGAAAACAATAGGTTCCGTGTGTATATCGGAAATCTGCCCAACAGTGGCTGCTTCCGAAAGTTACGGCCGAGCAACGATCTTGAGGATATAACAGTATTCGAAAAAGAAGAATAAGCGTAAAAAATAACAGCTGACGTTCTGCTGATTCACAGCGCGTCAGCCGTTATTTTTTTATTTTGGCCGATCCCGATCCATGGTCTCAGAAATTGCGCGCTTAATAAAAGAAGCCATACTCTCTCCCATCATAATAGCGTGGTACTGAATCTGTTCACGATCTTCGGCAGTAACCCGAATTTTCACGTCAACAAACTTAGATAAATACTTCTTTACAGCCTTTTTTTGGGAATCCGATGTCTTGTTTTTTCTTTCCTGCATAAGTGCCTCCAAATTCCAAAATTCCCAGAAAAAAGAAATGTAACTATGTGTCCATATACAGCTTGACATATGGGGTCATAGATGCTATAATACGAATAACAAGTAAAAAGCAGCAGCGTGTGAGAGCTGGCACTCCCACACGCCTGCGCAGGTGGTAATGGCACCAGCACAGTAGTACAAGACTACGCTACGGAGTAATTATACCCATTTTTCAGTCGTTATGCAAGACCTAAAACGGCGGGATATGGGCCTCACCTTTCCGGAGCAGTTTGAAGCGCTATGCGGGTTCCGAACCTGCATGGCGCTTTTTGCTGCATTCGAAAGAAAGGTGTGAGGTACCATGAAGGACTTCTGCTAAAAAACAGCAAAATCCCGCTCCCATCAAAAAAACAAAATTATGGAGGTCATTATGAGTAACGATATTTTGAAGAATCAGTATCTCACTGTTGCCAATGTTGGCCGGTATCTGAACATCAGCCAGTCTAAGGCCTATGAGCTGGCCCACCGCAAGGATTTCCCGGTCTGCCGCTTCGGCGGCAGCATCCGGATCCCCCGGGAGGCATTCCTTTCCTGGGTCGAACAGCATACCTGCATCTCCAACGGTCTCATCGCCTGAGGTACATACCATGGCAAGAAAGAGATCCCACGGAGAGGGCAGCGTCTGGAAACTGAAAAACGGCATGTGGCGCGGACAGCTCATGGACGGATACACAGACGGAGGAAAAAAAATATCATCAGTTTCTCTGGTGAGACCCGCGGCGAAGTCTTGGAAAAACTCCGGGACTATCAGAATAAAAAGGATGCCCACATCCGTGTAGACAAAAAGCTGACCCTGAGCAATTGGGCAGACCTCTGGTACTGCGACTATAAGTCGCAGGTACAGGCGTCCACTTACAGTGGATACCAGTATACGCTCAAAATCATCAAAGAGCAAATGGGGACGCAGACTCTCTGTGATGTTTTACCCATCGACATCAACCGTTTTATGGATTTTTTAGTAGCGAGCAATTACAGCCTCTCTCAGATAAGGAAGTGCAGAACCATGTTGATTCAAATTTTTGATGCTGCCGATGCCAACGGCCTTGTAGCAGGCAATCCTGCCCGAAAGGCCAAGATCATCCGGGACAAGGATGGAACCCTGTCTGAGCCCCGGTATGAGAAAGACGCCTTTGATGACGAAGAGGTCGAGCTGCTAAAAAAGAACCTGCCCCACAACCTGACCGGTTACAGCATCCGCGTGATGCTGGATTCCGGCCTTCGAGTCCAGGAGCTGCTGGCCCTCTCTCCGTCGGATATCGCCGAGGATGGCTCTGAGATCCGGGTCTGCCATGCCATTAAAACGGTGGATAACCACCCTGTTCTGGGCTCGCCCAAGAGCAAAAGCGGATTCCGCACGATCCCGATTCCTGAAGATGCGCGGGCCGCTGCAAAGTATCTCCGGGAGTACGGAGGAAAGGATCACATCTGGAGCCTTCCCGGCCGCAATCCCTATTACAGTGTGGGAGCGTTCCGGCGGCGGTATTATACCGCCATCGGACAGGTGGAGGGGGTACGAAAACTCACCCCCCACTGCTGCCGCCACACCTATGTCACCCGGCTGCAGGCCAAGGGCGTGCCGCTGGAATTGATCGCCCGTCTGGCAGGTCACAGCAGCATCGCCACCACCAATGACTATACACACACTTCTATGGAGACCCTGTCGAACGCAGTCTCCCTGCTGAACAAGGAATACGAAAGGGGTGCTGGAAATGAAGCAGTATGATATTTGGCTGGCGGATATTCCCGCCCCAAAAGGCAGTCACGTTCAGCATGGCCGTCGGCCGGTTGTTATTATTTCCAACAATTTGGCCAATACCCACAGCCCGGTGGTCACTGTGATTCCTCTGACTTCTCAGATGAATAAGCATCAGTTGCCCACCCATGTCTACCTGTGGGGACAGGGACTGGACCGCGCCAGCATCGCTTTGTGCGAACAAGTGATGGCGGTGGACAAGACCCGTCTCGTGCGCAGAATGGGCATCGTTTACAAGGCCTACGACCGCATGGCGCTTCACCATGCGTTGGCCGTCCAGCTGGGCATGGAGACCCATAAGGAAATCGTTGCGTAATTTAAGGAGGATAATCAATATGACAAATTGTAAGGATATTCACAGCCGCTATGTGCTGCGTGCGATGGAAGACCATTGCCTGAATGGCGACGCCTATGTTGCTGAGGATGTTCTTTACCACCGCTGCAAAGAGCGGCAGAGAGGTCTCTCCTACGCGACCTTCAAGGCTGATCTGGCCGAGCAGATCCGGTTGGGGTACATTCATCCCGAGGGCTCTCACCTCTATATAAATCGGACTTGGCGTTATGAGGAAGACGCTTCCAAGCAGCTGGTCACCATTTTGCGGCAGCCCACGCTTCCGGCTATGGCCGTCCCTGAAAACCTGTCCGTCAACGGCATCGCCCTCTGCCAGGAGCAGAGGGCGGCGGTGGAACTGGCTCTGACCAACAAGCTGTCGCTGATCCTGGGCGGCGCCGGCTGCGGCAAGAGCACCCTGATTCGGGCGATCGTCAACATGGTTGGCGCGGGGCACTCTATGGTGTTGTGCGCTCCTACCGGTAAGGCGGCCCGTAATCTCGAAAAGCGAACCGGTCTGTCGGCCCGCACGGTTCACAGTGCCCTCGGAATGCACCCGGACGAGGACTTTCTGGCTCCTGTGACATGGAATACCACCCAGTTGGTCGTCGTGGACGAAGCCAGTATGATGACGTTGGAAATGCTGGCCGGAATCCTGCACCGGGTTCCTAAAATCTGCCGGGTGGTACTGCTGGGGGATCCCAACCAACTGCTGTCTGTTGGCTCAGGCAACGTCCTGCCTGATCTGCTGGCGCTGGGTGTTCCCTGCGCCCGGCTGGAATTGAACCACCGGCAGGACGATGAGGCCGAAGCGCTGCTGCACAATGTAGTGGATTTTAAGAAGCTGCATTCCAAGCCGGATCTGGCGTTCGATCAGAGCTTTTGCCTCCACGAAATGGGGACAGCGGAAATCAAGGAGGCCGTGACAGAAGAAGCTGTCAGACGCTTCGCACAAGGGGAGTCTGTACAGGTGCTCTCTCCTTACAACAACAAGGGAAATCTGTCCGCCTATGCACTGAATATGGCCATCCGGGATCGGGTCAACCCGCTGGAACGCGGAAAAATGGTGCTGAAAAGAGACAAGGACAGCTTCCGTGACAACGACCGGGTGATCATCCTCCAGAATGACCGTGAGCGCAACTGCAGTAATGGGGATGTGGGGATTCTCCACATCCTCAAGGTTGAAGGAAAGCAGGTCACATACTGCGTGAAGCTGCCGGACGGCCGCTGCCCCACATGGGACGATGCCAGCGGCCTCGCGCAGTTGTCTCTTGCCTACTGCCTGACTGTCCACAAATCACAGGGCAGCGAGTATGACACCATTTTGCTCCCCATTGCCAAGGGTATGGATGGGATGCTCAGCCGTAACCTGCTGTATACGGCCATTTCCCGTGCCAAGAAACGGGTCATACTTTACGGAGACTCTCAGGCTCTGGATGTGGCGGTGCAAAAGAACCTCCCACAGCGCAAGTCTCTGCTGGTTCCCAAGACCCGTATGCTTTTGGAATGCGCGTGATTATGAATGTTCAACTTGAACATTCACGATTGGGAGGTTTGATATGACTCTGCTTTGGTTTGATATCATTGCGACACTGATCTATGCTGCAAGCATGGTATGCCTGTTCCACGAGTTTCGGGTTTTAACGCCCGAAGCTCGGCGTGAGCGGCAGACGGTGCCGATGCTACTGGCTGTCACAGCGCTGTATGTTGTGGTAATTTGGAAAACCCACTTTTTAGCGGCAATGTTCGGAGGAAACTGATAAGGATGGAATATGACAATTGTCGTGCAGCAATGGGGATGATAACTGAAATTTTCAATATCGAGACAGTAAAGTGGGAACGGCGAAAACCGTTCCCACTTGCGTTTTGCATACCGATTCTATGTTGTGTCTGCCCTGCTTATCCATCCAATACCCAGTCTAATTTTTATTACCTTTCGCTCTACAAATAATAGTCGGGTGAAACTTTCCGATATTAAGAAAACGCCGGCCAATCGTCCGGCGTTTTCCTATGTCATTTTGTAAGCGTCAACTTGAAATCCTCTCCATCGGTATCAACCGTCACCTGATAGCCTTGTGTCCCGGCATAGTGCGGATTAAATCAGAGATTCCCTAGAGCCATACAACCCGTCTTCTCAGTTTCTCCACGCTGTCCTTGTCAGTCGATGGTCATTTAGTCGGAGAAGCAAATCAACAATAAAACAGCAACAAAAATTTACGCACCTACACTCATCGGAATAGGCGGCTTCCGGGAAGAAAAAGTCTCAGGCTTCGCGAAAAAAAGCCGTCTGCCGGTATAAGCCTGCTGTCTTCCTGAATGTTCGTAAGCGATAAATATCTCGTACCTTGACAAGAATGCCGGCAACCACCAGAGTGTGGCTACCGGCATTCTTGTCAGGGTGCTTTCTTGCATACATCGGGTGGTTCTCGGGCCAAAGCATCAGATTATGATACCAAAAGTTATTTCTTCCGCAGATGGAGCTGATCGATCAGTACATTGCACGCCTGCTTGCTGCCGCCAGCTCGGAATTCGTCCTCCGGCACGCAGGTCAGCGCACCAAATGTGCAGGACTTTACACAGGCAGGCTCAAGGCCGTTTTTCACCCGGATATTGCATCCGTCACATTTGACCATTTTCCCGTCGGACTTGCGGTAGCGCGGTGCGCCGAAGGGGCAGGCCATGGCACAGCTTTTGCAGCCGATACAGTTGGTATTGTCGTAGACGGTGAATCCCGTTTCAGAATCCTTGCTCAGGCACCCCACCGGGCAGGATGGAATGCACGGCGCATCCACGCAATGCATACATGCTGCGGAAATATATACATAGTAAACACTGCCGTCTTCCAATTCCACTTCATCGTTATACGTTTTGCGGAAGCACTGATCGCCCGCCACAATATCTGTGTCGTTCTGGTCTAGGCACCCCATCATGCACGCAGAGCAGGCGCTGCACTTGTCCGCATCAAATACAAATACATGTTTCATATCAAGCCTCCTGAATCTTGCGGATACCGCAGCGCATCCCCTTGAAGCCGGGATAGCCGGAGTACGGATCCAGATGATTGCGACCTACCAGATTATTTACATTTGCCTCCGTATACCCATGGATTGCCATAATAACGCCAGGGCTCGCCTTATGTGTAAGCTTCACTTTCATGCAGATCTCGCCGGAAGGACTGGTCAGTGCTACTGTGTCGCCTTCCTGAATTCCCAGCCGCTCCGCATCGTCCGGGTGAATCTCACAGGTGGGGTCGGGCCGCAAGCTCCGAAGCCACGGTGTTTCATGGACGCGGGAATGAATCGCGTGCGGCAGCCGTGCGCCTGTGCACAGATAGAACGGGTACTTCTCTTTGGTTTCGGGATCATTCTGGTCAGCCAACGAATCCCGATAACTTGGCAGTGGATCTAGCCCGTATTTGGGATCCACGGCCGCAATTGCATTGGAATAAAATTCGAACTTGCCGGAGGGTGTCTTAAATCCGTTTTCCAGCAATTTCCCCGGCATCACCGGCCACTTTGCCGCAGGGACCTTCATGACTGGCTCGGTACTGGCCTTCAAATCAGCCACCGTCAGGCCGCACCCTTCAATCATCCAGTCCACGCAGGCTTCATACCCCTGCTTGAGCAGGTCGTCATCCAGATCCATGACCTTTGCCAACTCACAGAGGATATCCACATCGCTTTTCGATTCGTACAGCGGCTTGATAACCGGCTTTGTGAAGGTCAAATAGCCGCCCTCATACGGTTTGAGCTCTCCTCGCTCCAGGGAGGAGCAGGCGGGCAACACAATGTCGGCATACTTTGCGGTCATCGTCATGAAAAGGTCGGTATCTACAAAAAAGTCCAGTTTGTCCTTCATGGTGGCCAGCAGCTTTTCCGTTTCGGGGAACATTTTCGCATTCATACCCTGACCGACGATTGCACGGACAGGGTAGGGCTTGTCTTCTTCCAACTGTCGCAGCAGATCCATCGCCTGGAATTCGTCATACTGCGCATTCCACAAGGGGAAACGCTGCGCACCAATCCGCTCTGGGCCATCCGCCGGATACCGTTCCGAACGGAACTGTTCCTCACGGGTCGTAAAACCGGCAGATTTATGTACGTAGCTGGGGGGAATGGGATAGTTTCCGCCAAGCCGGTCAAAGTTGCCGGTCAGAGCACCCAGGCACATAATCGCGCGCTGTGTATTGAAGCCGTTGATATGATGCACGATTGCGGAGGCAGAGAAGTTGGTGCAGGCAGGTCCGTTGGTGGCGTATACTTTTGTCGCCTCAAAAATATCATCTGGATTCAGGCCAGTAATCTCCGCCACCTTATCCAGAGGATACTCGTCAGCCAACGCCTTGTATTGCTCAAAGCCGTATGTATACTTCCGCACATAATCCATATCCGCCCAGCCGTTTTCGATGATGAGCTTTGCCATCCCCAGAGCCAGGGCACCGTCTGTACCGGGTTTGATTTTCAGGAAAATATCCGCCAGATTCTTGGTGGCCGGGGTATCCCGGATGTCAATGATAATGACCTTCCCGCCCCGCTCCTTCAGACGGCGGACTCCCGCAACAGAGAGATGGTTAGAATAGTATCCCTCAAAGTTCCAGCCAAGGAAAGTGTGAGCGTTTGCCAAATCGGCCGCTCCGCCGCATCCTGCTGTTACCTTGCAGGCGATTGCCATGGATGCAAAGCAGGTACTGTCATCTGTTCCGAAATTCACACTGCCGAACACATGGGCAAAACGGTGCAGAATCGGCCGGTACCACTTGCAGTAGCCGCTGAAAAAGGCCACAGAACTGGCACCGTACTGCGCCTTGACAGCATTCAGCTTTTCGGCGATGATCGCGTAAGCCTCATCCCATGTGATCGGTTCAAACCTGCCATCTCCCCGCTCACCTATCCGCTTGAGAGGCGTTTTAATGCGATCAGTCCGATACACATAATTTCTCAGAGAAGACCCCTTAGTACATAGCTTTCCGTTATTCAGCGGATGCCCCGGCGTACCTTCCACACGGATGACCTGACCATCCTTCACATAGCAGTCTACACCGCAATGAATTCCCGGACTGCAAATGGCACACAAAGAATGCTTGACCTCTATGCCGGTGTCCTCACCGGGGATCTTGGCCTTGATTTTTTTTTCCAGTTCAGTCAATGGTAATCCCTCCCAAAAAGTCGATAAATTCATCAGGGAAGCCTCTGTTTCGCATACAGCACGCAGTTTTTACATCAACACCTACATTCGGATTCTTGATGGATTTAATAAATGTGCTTTTGAACAAGCCGTTACTTTCAGCGGAACCTATCATATTGATGCATTTGATCTCGGTATCGCTGCGAACCGCCCGGATATAGTACCGGTCATCTTCATATTCATATACCCGATCTTCCGGCCGACAAACGGCTACGTCGCCGATGCTGATAAAGTCATAGTCTAGATAATGGGCCAGGTTCACCAGAACATTCGCGTCAAATTCCATAAGCGCACCCGCCATATTGGCACCTGCAACCTGTCCCTGTGTACGGGCGTTATACCAGATGGCAATATTGCGGTGCATGCCGGCCTGAATGTCCACAGCCTCCGCACAATCTCCGGCGGCATAGATGCCCTCATAATTGGAACACATATGGCAGTCCACCTGAATGCCCCGCCCAATCTTCAGACCGCTGTCCTTCAAGAATCCGACGTTCATCCGCATACCAATGCATACCGCCACAAGATCCGCCGTAAACCGGCAGCCGTTCTGCATCACGGCGGTTAACCGGCCATCTGCTTCCTGCTGAATCTGCGAGAGCATCTGGCCACATGAAACCTTTACGCCCTTTGCCTCCAGATCTTTCTGCACCCGCAATGCCGTTTCTTCAAACGCAGCCACATAGAACATCCATTTGGCGCCGTCCACCAGTGTGGAAGTGACTCCGTTTTCCACCAGATCTTCAATGACCTTGATTCCCACCCAGGAAGCACCGATCACCAACGCGGTTTTTACCGTTCCCTCTGCCAGAATTTTTTTGAGATGAACCGCATCCTGAACCGTCCGCATTTTAATGACACCAGGCAGGTCAATCCCCGGAATCGGGGGCATGATTGCAGAAGCACCGGTGCTGAAGAGAATCTGGTCAAAGCTCCGCTTGCTCCCATCGGCAAAGCAGAGTTCTTTTTTCTCCGGAATCAGGCCTGTAACAGGGCAGTCCGCATGAAAATTGAGGTCCAGTTCTTTTTCAATCTCGTCCAGATTGCCAAACGGAAAAAGCGCTTCATAAGGGATCGCTCCCTTTACATAGTAGGTCGTCAGCATAGGATTATAAGGACCTACATTGGTATCTGAATAAACATCAATGCTGGAAATCCTGTCATGCTGTCGGATTTCTCTGGCTGCGCAGTAACCTGCTCCGCCAAAGCCGACAATCGCAATCTTGCTCATAATGCCCTCCTTAAAAAGAGATGTTCCTGCTTTCAGAACAGTGCGTCTGCGATGGAGGCAATATCTTCCACGTTTTCAATGCTGCAAAGGAGGTTGATTGCCTTTTCCAGCCGCTCCCCCTGTAGTACGGGAGCCGCTTGTACCCGGAATCGCTCAACAAATTGCTCTCTGCTCATCATGTTTCTGGGGTGCCCGGGATGATAGGACATGGTGTCCTCATATTCCCGGCCATCCTTTAGCCGAATCGTGATATGCTTCACAGGGTATGCGCCCGTATCGGAACGGAACATGGTGAAGCCTGTCATCGGCGAATCCATGGGGGAGGGGCCGGAGTGAATGCGCTTCGCCAGTGCAATGGTATCGGGATCCTTCATTTTTTCCGGCGTATACCAGTGTGCGCCCGGATGGGGATCCCGCAGCATAGATGCAACCACAAAGGGAATGGAGAACTGTGCGTGCGTCACGGAAGTGAAGCCCTCGTCCGGTGCCCACATTCTTTCAAACACTGGCGGATCCACAATGATCTCTTCAATCTCCTCTGGGCTGATGTGATTTTCATGCGTCAGATTATAGACAACCTCTGCTGTTGTCTGTACCCACATATTGGCAGGCCAGTGCTTCATCAGCGTTTCCATAATCAGATACCGTCTTCCAAGATCCCGCGTCAGCCATGATTCAACATACTCCGGTTGATGCTCCCTGCGCTCGTTATCGCCGTCCTGCCCTTCTTCGCCGCAGACAATGCCCATATAGCAGCGGGAATCGTCCAGTGCATCCCGCTGATTGTGGATTCCCTTCTCCACAGACTTGGCAATCAGAAAGCCGTCCCTTGCGCGGTAGCCATGCTCATAGTGGTAAAAGTCCGACATGGTCATGGCATGGTAAGCCGTAGGCAGCGTGCTGCATTCACAGCCGACACCAATGGCCTGATTGATCTTTCTGGCGTCAAACCCGTAGAGCTTGGCAATTGGAATGATGCAACCGAAGATCTGCCAGGAAGTCAGACCCCAGCCTTTGGTTTTCCACCGTTCATCAGTCGGTTGCACTGCCATGGCAATTCGCTGATAAACCTCATAGCCGGCTACGATTGCCGTAATGAGATCCTTGCCACTTTTGTGCTTTTCCTCTGCGGCAAGCCAAGCACACGGAATGACGCCTGCCGCAGGATGCCCTGTCCATGAGCAGTCCTCCCAATCCAGCGCGTCGGACATGGTGCCGAGAGCCAGCGCCGCGTTGACAGCCGCCATTTGCGTTCCCACACCCCACACGGTGGTGGGGCCGCCGGGGCCGCCGTTTGCCTGAGTGGACATCTGCATGACCTTTTCGGTCGTCGTGGTATTGCGAGCCGCCAGTGTCACGCCGATCGTCTGAAGCATGATCATTTTGGCTCGTTCCACAACTTCCGGAGGAATCTCTTCAAATTTCAGTTTTTCCGTATATTCGCTCAACTGCTGGGTATAAGTAGTCGGCGTCAGGTAGTTGTTGTCCTTAAATAGGCGATTATACCGCATACTGCATCTCCTGTCTCGTTATGGTTTGTGTGATTATGGATTAGAACAGCAGAGCCGGCAGGCCGGATGCGTCCTGCTTGTCCTCCAAATGGCAGATATACTCAATGACGGCTTCTGCACGCTCCGGGGAGAGAACCCGCTTTGTCTCCAGCCGGAATCGATCCTTGAAGGCATCTCTCGTGAGCATATAGTGCGGATGTCCAGGATGCGTAAATGCGCTTTCCTCATACTCCGTGCCATCCTTCATCCGGACAATCATGAATTTCTCCGGATGCTTTCCGTCAATCAGATCCTTAATGATCTTCAGCCCTTCCATTTTCACGAAGCCATCCGCTTGAACCTTCTGCATCAGCGCAATAATCCGGGGGTCTTTCATGGTTTCAGGCTGATACCACAATGCGCCCGGCTCGGGATGGTACATGGCGCAGGCCACACCATAAGGGATAGAGAACTGTGCCTGTGTGACGGAATCGTATCCGGTTTCCGAACTCCAGTGCCGGAAGGCAACGGACGGCCGGACAATAATCTCCTGAATTTGATCCGGATCAAACGCGCATTTTGTAACCAGTTTGGTAGCCAGTTCCGCATAGGTCTGGACGAACACGTTTGCGGGCCAGTGCTTTACCAGAAGCATATCCATCATCATCCAGTGGGAGCCGAGATCCTTTGTCAGCCATTCCGGCTCCTGATATCCGCAATGCACAAGATAAGCAGTAGGATCATCAAAAGCATCTTCCATGTTTTCAATGCCGGCTACCGCCGTCTTAATCATCGTCACTGTGTTCTCTGCCCGGTAGCCATACAGATAATCCAGAGAATCCGACATGGTGATTTCATGGATATTGGTGTTGATAATCGCGCAGGCGGTGCCGATACCAAATGCCTGATTCATTTTCAGTTCATCCAGATCCATCAGCTTCATGAGAACCGCCAGATTGCCGAAGATATTGTAGCTGGTAATATTGCTGCGCCCTGCCAGAGCAATCCGCTGGTAAGCCTCATATCCCGCTACAACGGCGGTCAGCATTTCCTGCCCGCTTTTCTTCAGCACTTCCGCACCGATAATTGCTGTACAGATGATGGTGGCGGACGGATGTCCGGTCACGGAGCAGTCCTCCCAGTCCAGCATATCCCCCATTGTACCTGCGGCAAACGCCGCCGCTTCCCAGCTTACTTTCCGCCCATCTGCCCACAGGGTGGCATCACCCTCTTTGCCGGCAGACATTTCAATTGCGATGTCCATGGCATCGCGGACCTGCTTGAGTTCCGCACTGCAAAGACTTACGCCAACTGTCTGCATAATCATCATCTTTGCCCGTTCAATCACAGCGGGGGGAATATCCTCATAGCGGAGTGTTTTGATAAAATGACAGAACTGCTTTGTTCTGTCCGTAGTAATCGTATGTACGTTGAAACCCATATTGATTCCTCCTGCTGTCCTTTAAATCGTAAATAGTTTCCCGAGATGGGGGATTTTTTCCTGAATGTGGCAATGGTGCAGTGCACTCCACAGAGTTGCTTGATGGCTGGTAATCACCGGCACGCCCAAATCCGTTTCTATCTTCTCCAGAATTTCCAAGGTCGTCAGGCCCATGCAACTCAGGAAGAACGTATCGGCGCCATTCAGCGCAGTTTTCATCGCATTCTGGTACAGGAAAGATTCGCTGGCCGTTTCAAAGAAATTCGTACCCACTACGCTCATGTCCATGCCGACGATGTTGGTCACTTCAAAGCCGTTATCCTCCAGGAATTTCTTTTCAATGATATTCGTCGCTTCCGGATATGGAGTCAGGACGGCCACTTTCTTCGTCTCTACGGCATGCAGTGCTTCCAACACGGCCGTGCTGGTTGTCAGTCCCGGAAAGCCGCTGGCTTTCTCAATCAGTTCACAGCACTCCTTGTCCCATCCGATGCCTTTGATGCAGCTGCCCGACGTACATCCGAACACCACCAGATCCAGATCCGGATATCCCTTGAATTTTGCCGCCGTCTCAGCCAGCTGATCCGTAAGGATAATCAGGCCTTCCGGGGTCGGACCGGGAAAGTTGATTTTCATGGATGCAAAACTGACCCCCTCTGGAGCATAGATGTGGAATGCGTGCTCCGCATTTTCACTCATCGGAGTAATCAGCCCGATTTTTGCTCTCCATCCATACATAAATAAATCTCTCCTTTATTCGTTATGAGCACTGTCAATAAAATTAATATATCATTTATGCCGTGAAAAATGGTCTCTCCTGTTTTTGTTATCTACTAACGGGAAAGATTATACCAACGGTATTGCGAAGTTCATCCTTCTCCGCTCCGGTGGTACATGCTGAAATGAATATTGCTTTTTACACCAGATTCTACTATAATTTATGATAAAAATGTATAAACTGCGGCGCACGTTTTTTGAGCTATGGTTACAAAAGGTTGAAAGGATGAGTAAAAATGCAAGTTGAGCACCTGCGCTATCTTCTTGACATTTATAATCTGCGGTCCATTTCGGCAGCCGCGCATTACCTGCATATTGCCCAAACTACTCTCAGCGCGGTCATAAAATCCGTTGAGGATGAGCTTGGCTTTTCGGTATTCAAACGAATGCCTACCGGGGTTGCCCCTACTGAAAAGGGACAGGCCGTTCTGAATCTGGCATGGGAGGTTACCGTCCGCTATGAGTCGCTGATGAGCCTGCGGGATCGTTCCGATGAGCCTCCTCAATTTTTCAATCTTCTGGTTTCGCCGGTTCTGCCGGCGTTCATCCTAACGTCGATTACGGAGAGATTCTCACAGTTTCATTCCTTTGGAAACATCTGTTTTGAAGAATACCCCAGCAAGAATATCGCCGCCGCAATTGCAGGGCGGATGGCCGGCATTGGCTTTGCTCTTCTCTCAAAGCGGCAGTTTATTCAGATTCAGCACAGCTACACATCTCAATATGTCACGATAGAGCTGCTCTATGAAGACAATCTGTCCTGTATCGTTCCGGCAGACAGTTTGGCGGCAACGCAGGGTAGCATTATGCTGAAAGACTTAAAAGATACACATGTAGTCCTTCCCTATGCGCCCATGGATCAGGAATCCTTTCTGACCAGCCTTTCCCGTTACCTACCCAATTTCAGTATCCTGCCGGATATCTCTCTGCTACTGGCTGGGGTAGCCCGCCATGAATTCATTTCCATTCTTCCCCACAAAACGATTGAGCAGGATATTTTTATACGCAACGGCGAATGCCGGATTATTCCGATTCTGGATCCGGAATATGACTTTTCCATCTGTGCCTGCCTTTGTTCCCGCCCCTTCAATCGCCTGAACCGGCAGGAACAGTTTGCCTATCACTGCATCAAAAACTTCTGTGCTGAATTGCTGTCCCCGGCCAGTCAGAATTCATCTGAGGTGACCAACTATAAGAAGTCAAGGGAAAATTGAAAAATTTTCATCTGGTCAAAAAAGGGCGCAGAAAACCAAGCCCTCTTCCGAGGACTTCAAAAAAAGTTGATCATGGGTCAGCGAACGAGATCCGGGTTATAGGACAGTTCTTTCGTCTGAAGCGTATAAATAACCCGCAAAAGCTTTTTAGCAACATGGGTAAGAGCAACGCGGTGCTCCTTGCCCTCGGCACGTTTCTTGGCGTAGTAGGCCGCAAAAGTCGGTTCGTTGTTAATCACTGTCTGCGCACAGTTCATCATGGCATAGCGCAAATGGGAAGAACCGTGCTTTACCATCTTTCCAGTGCTTTCTGAAGTGCCGGATTGAAAATATCCAGGCTCCATTCCGGCAAAGGAAAGCAGTTTGGATGGACTGTTGAACTTGGAAAGATCACCAAATTCAGAAAGAATAACCGCGGCGGAAGCTGCACCGATTCCCGGAATGGTCAGCATAGGCGGAGCAAGGTCAAGGACACAGTCATGGATCTGCAACTCAATTTCCTCCGCCTTGCTTTGAAGCTGGTTGTAAATATCGATGGTGATCTCCATTTCCTGAAGCAAATAGTCGCAAGTTGAACCGACCGTATTTCTGACCAGCGTCTTGAGTTCAACAAAATCCACCATGGAGAATCTTCCTCGAGATAGACGCCGCAATGGTTCGTAGGATTTGGAATTCATGTTGGATATTTTCTCTGGAGAAGCGTAATGGGAAAGAATATACAGTGCCGTTGCCGAAAATCTTCCCTTGAAAAAAGGCTTGAATTCAGGGAAGACCTTGTCAAGGATGTTTGTCAACTCAACCAGTTGCTTGCTCCGTTGCCGAATCAGGTTGTCCCGAAATCTTGTTAGTGACTTTAGCCTTTCAAGCGTGTAAAATGACGGTGGATAGGGCTTGTACTCTACCGTCATCAGATATTGGGCGATCATGAGAGCGTCGATGGAATCCGTCTTTGTTTTTCTGAGCGATTTGCTGTGAACAAATTGGTTGATCAGAAGCGGATTAAACTCTATGAACGAGAAGTCGTTGTTTTCAAGGAACAGCTTCAGATTTTGCCCATAATGACCGGTAGCTTCAAGCCCTATCTTCTTTTTGCCATCGAGGGCATCAAGCAACTCCTTGAGCAAAGAAAACCCCTCGCGGTCATTCTGGAACGACCACGAGGGTGTGATGACATCGCCAAGCTCATCAACAATGGCGCAGTCGTGCTTGAATTTTGAAATGTCGATTCCTACAAAGTACAATTGGTTTCCTCCTCTATCTGTTTTTTAGCACTGCTGTTTCCACAGAAGGCTTGTCCATGTATTCACGCAAATGAAACGTCAAGCGTTACCCAACTGATTACCAATTCAGACAAGTCACTGTGGTTTGAGTCACCTCCGAACAGTCATGCTGTAATTTTATAGATACAAATCCACAGTGCTTGTTCTGATTATAAAGCAGGTAGCTACTCCTGCAATATAGCTTCTTGAGGAAAGGAGAAATAATTAAAACCACCCCTTTCGAGATGGTTTTAATTATACGTGTTTTTATGAAAGAAGAACGGCTCCGTTATCTGGCGGAAATCAATCGCCAGCACTCCATTTCGGCCGCAGCAAAAAACCTGTTTCTCAGTCAGGCGTCTCTCAGTTCTACTCTGCGTGAAACCGAAAAGGAACTGGGTTTTCCCGTTTTTGAGCGTACACACACAGGGGTTCAGCCTACGCAGGAAGGGGCAGAGGCACTGCGCCTGATTGACGAAATCAATGAATATGTAGGGCAGATCCGCGCATTGGGGGAACAGGATCCAGCGCAGACCCGCCGTGCCTCCCTAATTGTTTCTCCCAGCATTGCCTACGGAACACTCCTTCCGCTAACCGACCTTTACCGGAGGCGTCAACCGGATGGCCTGCTCTCTTTCCAGATCAAAAGCGGAGAATTTGTTGTTTCAAGCATTATTAAGAATGATTTCAGCATTGGCCTTACCTATATGAAAGACGATGAGCTGGTTGAAACCAGCCGCCTGTGTAGCCGGTTTCAATTACAGATTGAACAACTGATGCTCGACCGCCTGTTTTTCCTGATGCGAAAGGATTCGCCTCTATCACAGGAGGAAAGCATCATTGCCAGTCGGCTGAAGGGCTTTGATTTCGCGCTGCTCCCGCATTTTAACAGTTCAGAAAACGCCGCCTTTTATGTGGGATTCATGAACTCTGCCAACACATATACCGTTTTCCCCAGCGTTGCGCACCAGAAAAGTGCTGTCAGGAACAAAAATATGATAGCTGTGCTTCCCGGCTTTCCCCTGAACTATGACAAAATCCGCAGCAATGACGTTTTCACTAGCCGCCCAGTTTCGGGCCTCAGCTATCGTGGGGATCTGCACCTGTGCCTGGTCTACCGGAACGAACTGGGACTCAATGAGCAGGAAAAATGCCTGATTGAATGCATCGGCGAATATTTCCGGCAATAACAGGACCTGTTGACAAAGTGGCGCGCAGATCCTTTCTGTGGTAAAATAGTTATAGGAGGGATGCAGCATGATGGGACACCAAAGTAGACAAATGGCAATGCTTTTCGTAGATATAGAGTCACTGATTCCAGAAACCCACCTGCTGCGGAAGATCGAGCGGATGGTATCCTTTGATTTCATCTATGATCTTCTGGCGCCATATTATCCGGCAACAGGCCGTCCATCTGTCGACCCTGTCAGTATGTTCAAAATGCTCTTGATCGGATACCTGTATGGCATCAAATCAGAGCGGCGGTTGGTGGAGGAAGTTCAGCTCAACATCGCCTACCGATGGTTTTGCGGATTTGAACTGGATGATGCATATGGAAAATGGGATTTGATTGAGTTTCAGAGCGGTTTGTGCTACAATCATTCTGAAGCTATCTGCCATTCAGGATACAACGCCACAGAAAGTCCAGAGGAAACGTCAGCATGACCAGAAGCGAATTTGACCGGAAATACACATCACAGCTCAACCCGCAGCAGTTGGCGGCGGTACACGCCGTCGGCGGCGCAGTGCTGCTTTTGGCCGTACCCGGCAGCGGAAAAACCACGGTGTTGGTGACCCGGCTGGGCTATATGCTCTGCTGCTGCGGGATCTCTCCGGACGCGATCCTGACCATGACCTACACCAAGGCGGCCACCAAGGAAATGCAGAAGCGGTTCGTCCGGCTTTTTGGCCAGGATTGTCCGCAGATCCCGGAGATCCGCACGATCAACGGCGTTTCCTCTAAAATCATCGATTTTTATACCCGGACACATGGCAGCGGAAGCGCCTTTACAGTGGTTGAAAATGAAGGCGAACTGGCAAAAATCGTTTCCGATCTGTACCGGGAGCTCAGCGGTGAGTTTGCCACCCAGAGCGTGATCAAGGAGCTTCGCAAGGGGATCGCCTATGTGAAGAACATGATGCTTGGCAAAGAGGATCTCGGCGAATTGGACACTGGATTCGACCAATTCCCAGAGCTGTATGTACAGTACAATCTGGCGCTGCGGCAGCGCCGGTGGATGGATTATGATGACCAGATGATCTACGCCAAGACCATTCTGGAAAATTATCCGGATATTCTGGCCCATTTTCAGGACGCCTTCCCCTATATCTGCGTGGACGAGGCGCAGGACACCTCCAAGATCCAGCACGCCATCATTCAGCTGCTGGCCCGGAAAACCGGCAACCTATTCATGGTCGGAGACGAGGATCAGAGCATCTACGGCTTCCGGGCCGCCTACCCGGACGCGCTGATGCAGTTTGAGCAGACCTATCCCAAGGCCCGGGTCCTGCTGATGGAGGAAAATTACCGCTCCACGCCGGAAATTCTCCATTTGGCCAACGGGTTCATCCGAAAGAATACGGACCGCCGCCCCAAAACCGTCCGACCCACCAGAGCGTCCGGGGCGAACGTGCACCTGATCTCGGCGGCAGACCGCACGGCCCAGTACGCATGGCTGCTGGACATGGCGGCCCATTGCGATGGGCGGACCGCAGTCCTGTACCGCAACAACGACAGCGCCCTGCCGTTGATCGACCTGATGGAACGGCAGGGTCTTCCCTTCCGATGCAGACAGATGGATGACACCTTTTTCACCCATCGGCTGGTGGCGGATCTACTGGACATCATCGCCTTTGCCAATGACAGGAAGAACACGGAGGCGTTTCTCCGCATCTACTATAAAATCGGCTGCGGCATCACCAAAAAGGCCGCGGAATATGCCTGTGAAGCCTGTCAGCGCTCCGGGAAAACGGTTCTGGAGGAGCTGCTCACCTTCTCCCCTCCCTCCCAGTATGCCCGGGACAGCGCTGCCGGACTGATGGACCTGCTGCCGCAGCTTCTGGAGGAGACGGCGGCCCGGGGCTTGAAACGGATCTGGACGGAGCTGCGCTACAAGGATTATGTGGAACAGCAGCAATTAGACGGCAACAAGTTTGAGATCCTGACCCTGCTGGCGGAACGGGAAGCCGATCTGAATACGCTGGTCGCCCGGCTGGACTACCTGCGGATGCTGGTCTCAGCGCCGCCGGAGCCCTCATCGGAGGGGCTGATCCTCTCTACCGTCCATTCCAGCAAGGGCCTGGAATATGAAACGGTTTACCTTCTGGATGTGCTGGATGGGATCCTGCCAGCCGTTACGGAGCCGAAGGGCCCGGAGGAGGAACGGCGGTATCAGGAGGAGCGCAGGCTCTTTTATGTGGCGATGACCCGGGCAAAGGACCATCTGTACCTGTTTTCTTGCCTCGACCGCAGCTCTGCGTTTATCAGAGAATTGCGGAGGGAACTGCCGGTGGAAAAAACCGAGGAGGATGACCTCTTCGCCGCCTTGCGGGAGGAGCTCTGCGGAAAAGCCTATTACCACAGGCAAAAGGGCCGGGGCACCGTCAGGGCCGCCTGCGAAGGGCGCTGCATGATCGCCTATCCCGGCGGCGAAACGGAAACTCTGACCGTCGGCCAGATGTATGACCGTCGGCGGGTCCTGCGGGCCGCACCCAGCCGCACCGCCGTTCAGGGAAAGCCGCGGATAGCGATCCCCCCTGCCGGACGAACCGCCCCGCAGCGGGACAGGAGCCTGACGTCGGGGGAAACGACGGCGCTGATGGCCGGTGCGGTACGTGGCCGGAAGGTGATCCATACAACCTTCGGCACGGGAACCATCGTCAGCTGTCAGGGGGCCGTTATGACCGTACAGTTTCCGCAGTCCGGCGAAAAGAAATTCGTCCTGCCGGATGCCGTGCGGCGGGGTCTGCTGCGCTATGACGGCGACGATTCGGTATAGGAAAGCACTCATAGCGTTCCCATTCGTCTCAATCACTCAACTGTAAGGAGGATTTTTGTCAATAACCCCCACCAAATCTAACGATTTGGAGGGGGTTTGCGAGAAATCGTAAGCCCTGATTGACTACCCTAAGTGTTTCGAGCACTACGT